>Ga0157364_1006097_pt1 | contig 12348 bp, 14 predicted proteins | sample AttsexASBM2_FD_111476 | JGI IMG/M metagenome (GOLD analysis project Ga0157364, IMG submission 111476) | Fungus gardens microbial communities from leaf cutter ant in Ribeirão Preto, State of São Paulo, Brazil - Atta sexdens ASBM2 | ecosystem: Host-associated > Fungi > Mycelium > Unclassified ...
AAAAGATTTAAAATCATGTCCGTCATATCTTATCTCGAATAAAAATAATTTAGAAACGAAATGAACGGTTTGCGATTTCGCAATATCTCCATAATGCAATACGATTGCACGACAAAGCAATTTGGCTGAAAATATAGTCGATAAAGATCGGTAATTCGATTAATATGCATACCTGCGATGGTAGTTGTTGCATTAAGTATGTCTAGCACGATATATAGCAATCAAGTGAAGCAATATATTGTCAAAGCGAACCAGCCCACGATGCATCGCAAAACTATGACACAATAGTTATTTCGAAAGTCTAAAAACAGGGTGTTAGCTGCGCACATAGGTCTTATCAGCGTGTATTCTACGAATAATTACAGTATGAGTACCTTCATTACGCACTACCGAGCACCCAGGCTCACAAAAGAGCGGAGAACCGTTGGATCACAGTATAGCGTAAACGATATCACTGGAATGTTATTATATTCATGTGACAATTGTATTCAATGTCATCCCGTACGTTATACGGTATCCGAGCGAATACTAATAGTCGTGCGCCCGATTCCAGGTCTCTCTCTCAGCCACTCTCAGCTGCGCGATATCAGATTCCTTTCAATTCAAATGACGTCACCGTGTTCGCATGTTTGTATCTGGAGAGTCGCCGACGCCGACGCCGACGCCGACCACGACAACGACGATCCAAGTCGGCAAAAAACAACTATTCGCTATGATACTCATGTTTATAGCGCGAGCATTCATCTTGATGCGCTAAGAATACAAGACGTATGAATAGCTCGCCTATACGAGATGCATCGATAACGATCGAAAAGTATGGCAAATTAATTTTCCTCTGTTCTTTTTACGTCGCGATCGATTCCACCGAGAAATCCGAGAGACGATTCATCGTTAATGATTTTAATGTTTTTCATGTTAAACAAAAACATGCTGTCACTTTTTCCAACGTGATAAGGCATTAATCAAATAGCGATTAATGTAATTTTAGTGTTAAACTCTAAGAATGTGTAAGAATGTATACGCCAAGGTAAGCGTCGACGATTCGCGACAGTGAAAGTAATTTGTGTGATTTCTTTGAGGAATGGATCAGAAAGTTTTTTCATGACTCAAAAGTCTCTTTTGAATCATAATAAGATACAGTGACAAAGCATTTCCATGTTTAAAACAAAATATAATTAATAGAAGAGACATTGTGAAAACGATTGAACGTACTCGTTCAAATTGTGCAAAAACAGGCTTCAAAAAAATCTAGAAAACTCGACATTACCGTTTGCATCCGGTTGCTCCCTCGACGAACTGACATGAATACTTGCATGCGTCAATGTGTGCAGTCGTGCACACGCGTGTACATTCACGAACTTGTGACACGAGTACCGGTAGCCAGCAGTCTCACGAACGATGTAACGGCAATATCGTGTCGTGACTGGTCGTGACGTCCTGGCGAAAACTGTGTCGAGAATTACGACTTGAGATTGAGATGTTTCCTCAACAATTCGCATCCTTACCAAAAGTCTATTTTCTATGGATCAATCAGTGTACACTTTTGAGGAACTTAAAGTGAGAAAGATATGTGTTTAATATTTTTGTCGAAAGTGAGAAAGAGAGTTTTAAGGTAGGAACAGAAAACAGACACGTTTCTTCAAAACAAATGACAAAGTGCTAGAAAAGATGAATGAAATTAAAATTCAGTGTTTTTATAGATACTCGAATATCTGCTCAAACTTTGGAGAAAATTCTCTCTGAAAATTTTCAGTCAAAGTTACAGCATGTTTTTAAATATTATAGAAATTTAAATTTTTCTTAAATTCTTCTTTCCCTTTTATTGTGAGAATAAAAATAAAAATAAAAAGAAAAATTTCTCGCCAAATAAGATGAAAGTCTTTGAAGAAATAATTCCTCAAATTATGATAAAATTCTTGAACTCCAGGTTTTCTCAAATAATGACTGTAACTTTGCTAACTTTCTCCAACATGCATATACGAGTACATTAATCATACATTTTTCAATAGAAGATGGAGGAAAATGTAGCTGAAATCATGTGCGCAGCCTAAATGATGCGTCTTTCGAAAATAGTACTTTACAGCAGAATTGACCTAATTGACCTAATTGAACCGGTATGCAGTTGTTTATGGAAAAAGATGATCAAATACCTTGGCTTCTCGCCAAGGTTAGCACTAATTACTACTGTGAAGATTGAAAATCATGGACACAACTAATACCGCATTTCGTCGTTTCACATTTTTGGTTGAATCAACGAGAGAAATATGGCTCGAAAGTATTACTAGAACGTAGCGCGAAAAGACGTATAACGCAAGTTAAATATAAAAATCAATAAGATCTTAGATAATAATATTGATTTGAGAGACGAATATATTTATAAGCCATAATATGCTTAATTAATTTCAATTATATATAATTTTAACCCTTAAAAATGAATTTGCAGCGTGTCTCGTACATTTAAACTCAATCGCGACGAGCTGTTTGAGAAAAATCGTTATGTATGTATAATCCGATTATACAAAAATCCTGTTCACCAACTTCACGGCTAACCGGTGGTATATTCGCATCTTATTAAAAGCAAAGGTTATAACGTGAAAAGACAAAAATAAAAATGTAGAATAAGCATTGAGTGAAGCGACTAGAACGATGTTAGAATTATATATCAAGCGCATCGTGTTCAAAGAGTAGTTTATATACCGTACCGTAGAAAGTATCGAATGCGCATGGCATATTATCGAGCATTTTTGCCCTCGGAGTCGATCACTGAAACCGGAACGATGCGATGCGACGCGACGCCAACGCACGGCAGAGCGGCACGGGCGCGGACGCGGCGGTGTCGATGAAACGGCCGGAAACTGGAGGCAGAGTTCGACGTAGCCGTGCTTCGTTAAAGATTGAAATCGCATTAGCATCGACGTTTTCACGTGAGGGAATCAAAGCGAGAAACCGATGAGGTATCCAAATTGCACGAGCCTCCAAATGAACTATAGGAAGTAGTAAACGACTGAATTGTTAAAGAGAGAGTATCTGAAAGCCGAATCCCGATCGAGTAAGATACTCATGATGTATCTTATACATCGGGGAGATCTGCCGTAATAATTATTTATAGCCATGTCAGGCTATTTAAAATAAAGCGTGCGATACTTTTTCCTAGCCGATGAGATTCGTGTGACGAACTAATGATGATTATTGCTGCTACTTGGGAAATTTTTCATCGCCGACGTTGCTCCCCTCTAGTATGCATTGCAATTTACAAATCGCAAGTTACAGGTCGTATCTAGAAGCGTTTTTTGTTGTTGGCAACAATTCCGTTACCTCTCCGTCCGTTCATTGACGTTTCAGGCGCAATTGAGTCGATATTTTTAACGGCATGGTTGCGTTAAAAATATCGACTTTTCCGACGAAAGATCGGATCAAATTTCACGCACACCTGTAATTTCTAGTTTCCAAACTCTCGTCTAACGAAGATCTGAAATGAGAATTTGAGAAAGTAATTTTTCTTTCAAATATGTCACGAAACGAATGCGAAGCTCTGGCTGAGAGAGACTTACTTCATACTTGGAGCATTCGACCTTGGTGCGTCATTGCGTTGCTCACGCACTATCCTTTCCGTCGAGACACCCGGTAGATAGGTGTATTATATATGCACGATATCCATGTAACCGATCTGTACCATCGACGCTCGATACTTGTTCCGGTTATACGACGCCTCTCACGTAATCCGTGCTTCCTTTAGTTACACTATCACTTGCGTGTCACGCATAGTGTAGTGTGATGTGGCGTGGCTTGGCGTGGCATAGCTTGGCTTGGCTTGGCTTGGCTTGGCTTGGCTTGGCTTGGCTTGGCTTGGCTTGGCTTGGCTTGGCTTGGCTTGGCTTGGCTTGGCTTGGCTTGATATGGCTTGGCTTGGCATGGAAAGCAACGCGATCAACTCGAGGAGTTGATCGTATCCTCTCTATGCATATTTTCATAAACGACTGTTATGTACTTGTGAACGATTCATGTGTCGCAATTGAAATATTGTTGGAGAAAAGTGTCTGGTACGATAGAAAGGTGCACGCGGTGAAATTTCAAGCTCGCTGTCTCCGGACAGATCGATGCACGTCCTGTATATAAACCTGCACCCGGCACCGCTGCCAGCTTGCCTCGTCACTCACAATAGTTTTTTCGCACCCCATGTTTCATCATTTTCCCCTCACGATACTTAAATGCACTCGTCCGGAATCGCAATTCTGTTCGGAGGTGAGGATTTCGCAGTGAAACGAAGCGAGGCGAGGCGAGGGTCGAAAAAAAACGTTGATACGAAATAAGTGTGCTCGGTGTCCAAAATGGAACTGTCATTTGTCGAGAGTTGCGTTAGAACATACAATATACGACAATCGTCCAAAATATATCGTCCAAGTCTACGTTTGCTTTTATTTAATTTTCTGACAAGATATTTAACAATATCTTAAGTATCTTAACAGTATCGGGCGCGCGTTAACGAGATCACGAATTATTAAATTTATTATTGCGCCTGCAAGACAAAATTTCGGTCTACGACTATACGTAATTTGGCATGAAAACAAAAACACCTGAATACAGTTGTAGACAATTAGACCTCGTTTACGACGCAATCGAGAATCGGGCGTTCGATCGGGCTGCGATCGCTCCAATGCCTCCGATACTCCAATCTCGCGGAATCACTGCGCCGGCGACGGGACGGGACAGGACGGGCGATCACCGGCGATATCGGCAAGTAGCACACACTTACCTGCGAAAGCAGCCTTCGTGTACGACGCACCAGGATGAAGAAGCGCGGAACGCGCGGCGAATAATGACACGGGCGATCGACGTGAGGGGACGGGAGGAAACAGGGCTTGGTTCACTGATCCTCCTTCTTCGAACGGCGAACCTCGATGCGATAAGCGGAGCCAAAGTGTCAAGCGAGAGACAGGCGACACCAGACCAGCTGCGCTGTAGCGTAACGCACGTAGCACGTACAAACAACTGTCTGTCTCTCTCTCTCTCTCTCTCTCTCTCTCTCTCTCTCTCTCTCTCTCTCTCTCTCTTGCAGTCAATTCGACAGGTCCGTTTGGCGAGTGATCCTCTCACAAGTCACGAGTCACGAGATGACGCCGTACAGGACGGGGACCACGGCCCTTGTTATCCGCGCCATTTTCAAATAGTCCTTGGAGAGAGAGAGAGAACTGAGAGCGACGGCGAGAAATTGCGTATCGCGAATTGCGAGTAACGCGGACGCCGCCCCGGACGTGTCGCGACAAATTCTTCGTCTCCCACTTTTCGTTTCTCCTCGCTTTCTGTCTTCCTCCTATATATTATTTCACCGCACGAGCCACGAATAATCGCGAGACGACAAGCGGATCACCCGACAGCTAGAATGGCTGGAATACCACTACGGCACTGTCTCGGCACTGCCCTCGACGTTTCTATCTAATTTCTACGCGCACCCGCCGTCATGGCCGACTGCGACTAGGAAAAACGGAGTTTCTCTCGTGACGCAATCGAATAAGCACGCCCCGTTTCACCTGCATTTTCTCCGTCAGGTGGCGCCACGGCCATGCAGTCGATAATCGACAATCGATAATATTGATCGCGAATTATGTTTTATCCAAGGAGTACAAGTTAACCGTGATTATATCGAGGGTTGGTAAATGGTCGAGCAAACACGTGTATATATAATTTTTTTTACGCGTAAAATTGAGCAGCAAATTATACACTCGAATATTTGATTTGTTGCCAACTTAATTTTCACAAACGTTGATATAATTGCATGATCAATGACAATAATGACTAAAAATGATTTCGATCTATAGCTAGACTACTACTCGTATGAGCGCAGTAAATAAAGATATAGTTATATTGCATAATTATTAGGCATCTAAATGCCTAGTTGAGGGTTGAGTCAGTGTAAAAAATATTGCGACCATTTCGCAAGATGAAGAGAAGCGAAACGAGAGGTTCAAGAGAATGGAGCAGGAGGGCTAGGTGGATCGTTTACATCGTAAGTCGTAAGTCGTAAGTCGTTTATGATTCGACGTGGCGAAATGCGAAAATCTTGATTCCGCGATCTCGCTTGGACCTCGCTTGAAAGTTCTTCATGAATTGGATTCACTCGGATGAAACAGGCTGAAATAATGGTCGTTGTAGATGCAGAGAATTGAACAAATGAACAATTATCGAATCAACGGATCCTAACGATCTTCGATTGAGTGTCAAGTTTCTGGAATTCTCGTTTGCGATTGCACTCGCCAACACTCGATTATGTGTCATATTATTTTGTGATAACAATACTACGTCAATTGTGCCACCGTGGTATCGCGATAAGGTCAGTTTATCCTCGATTATCACGTGAGGTTAGATAGTTTTCTCGGATTCTATGAAACATAGCACACGGTCTTTTCTAACAACTTCTGCACGATTAATCTGTAGATATGTATATACACATTGATTTTCTTTTAGTTCTGTAACTTTTTCATCAAAAAATTAATAATTTACTTTCTTTTGCATATTAGGACAAAACTTAATTGATGTATTGATCACAGTTTACTTTATTCAAATGTAACTTGTGATTAAGCTTTACTTATTTTATACTGTCTAAGGCCTGATTGCATCAACTTTTGATGATTGACTTCAAATCTCTCTCTCTCGCTCTCTTTTTAAAGAGAGTAAGAGAGGAAGAGAGTCTTGAATCTCGATTAACGTTTAAATAACTTTGGTGCAATCGGATCTAAGCAGCTAAAATAAAATTTGAAAATATGTAATTGTATAAAGATATAATTTTGATTTTATAAGCTTAATACAAGGCATTCTTGTAAAAAGATTTTTCTAAAAAGGTTTAATATATAAGACATGATGTATTTTTACATCATGATATAAGAAATAACAACACATAAATGCATGTGTATAATATACATCAACTAATAAAACAGCATTAAACATTAAATAATGGCAAGCGAATCTTGGAATGTGTTGGTAACGGGAGGCGCTGGTTATATTGGTTCTCATACAGTATTGGAATTGGTACAGGCGGGCCTTCGGGTGGTGGTAATAGACAACCTTATCAATGCATATAAAGGTGAGACGTAACAAGCTAAATGACAAAAAATGATATATTTATCGTATATGTATATATTTCAAATTAAATGATATATTAGGTGTGGGAAAAAGTTCGTGGCGTTTTTTTAATGCCATCTAACGGGAAAAACGCCACGAATTTTTTCCCACACCTAATATTAATAACATGGTAAATTAATTACTATCTATTTTCTAATTCTTAAATCTAACATGTATTTTCTAGTGATAATACAATAGCATATAAATGCATGCAAATTAATAATTAATTAGAGATTAAATAGTTATTTTGATAAATTATCACTTTTCTATCATATATTGTAACTTATATAGGTATAATATAATTTTTAATTTTTCAATCTGTTTTTCTTATATTTACAGACTCAAATTCTGAGAAACCAGAATCTCTCCTCAGAGTGGAAAAATTGATAAATAAAAGTATTATATATATTGATTGTGACATCACAAACATCAATGATTTAAGAAGTGTATTTCAAAAAGTAAATATGTTTATTTGCTCAAATTTTATTGATAGTACATTGGATTCGAATATTCAGATTTTTATCTTTACAGCATACTTTTCATTGCGTTATACATTTTGCTGCATTGAAAGCAGTTGGTGAGTCATGTCAGAAACCACTTGAGTACTATAAAACTAATGTCAGCGGCACGATAAATTTGCTAGAAGTTATGCGGGAAAACAATGTAAAACATTTTATTTATTCAAGTAGTGCCACAGTTTATGGTATACCTGAGCAACTTCCTTTAATAGAAGACATGAAAACTGGTAACTGTACAAATCCATATGGAAAGACAAAGTTCATGGTGGAAGAAATATTAAAGGATTTGTGTACATCAGATAAGGTATATATTAGATTTGTTCGCGTCGCATGTTCCAACATGCTCCATAGCTTTTACTCATTCCAATGTGTTTGATAGAGTGAATAGGAGCTTTGGTAGGAGCATGTTGGAGCATATTGGAGTGAACAAATATATTCTAATATATTATCTTGTGATTCACTTTAAAGGAACTTACTTTTTAGGAATTTTCTGTTATATCTTTGAGATATTTTAATCCTGTCGGCGCACATCCCTCAGGTGAAATTGGAGAAGATCCCAACGGTATTCCAAATAATTTAATGCCTTATATTGCACAAGTTTCTGTTGGAAAAAGGGACACATTATACATTTATGGCAATGATTATGATACCCTTGACGGTACAGGTAAGAGTTCTATACTTTTTTCTTTTATTGTAAAAAGACTAGATAAAATTCTTTTAATAGAAAAGCTCTTGTAAAGAGTAGGTGTATATATTATAGGAAGAAAGAGAATTTTATGATATTGTAATTAAGATCTTTTTTTCTAAACTAAATTTGCAGGTGTACGTGACTATATTCATATTATGGATCTGGCAGTTGGACATATGAAAGCTGTAAAATATCAAAAAACTCGTAATCCAACGGGATTTAAGCCGATAAATCTTGGTAGTGGAAAGGGCTATTCTGTACTTCAAGTTATACATGCATTTGAAAAAGCATCCGCACAGAAAATACCATATAAGATAGTTGAACGTAGACCAGGTGATGTCTCCACCAGTTACGCGGATGCTAATATTGCTCATAAGGAACTAGACTGGACTGCTACAAAAAATTTGGATGATATGTGTAAGTTGTAATACTAAATGAATAATAATGATAATATTTATCTATATTTTCTGTACTTAAATGTTTTAAAATTATAAACTTATTACGTTCCAGGCGCAGATACGTGGAAATGGCAACAAAATAATCCTAACGGTTATAAACTTTAATAAATATTATGTCTAAATAATTAAGAGAAGCATCTGGAGCTTCTAGTTTGCTGTTACATTTTGTCTTCCGCATATCATTGGCTAGATAATGAAGCCAATGATATAATGGTGGTATACAGTTACCAAAGTTTAGACCAAAGCATTAAAAAAGTAATTTTTATCTTCTGTTAATTAAGCAAATTTTATATAATGAGAATTTATATATCTAACAAAATATAATATTGGAAGAGTTCTATTCAGTTTGTGTTTATGTAAATCTGTTAAATATATTTTAAGATAATTTTTTTGCGTATGTTAAAACTAAATCAATTTCTATATTATTACACAATATGGTGCCATTTTAAATAGTCGCACAATATAGTACATTAATATGTATATAATCTACTATTTTATGTAAAGAATATAAAAGTACTTTTATATGTAACATACATTACACTAAGACAATGTAAATATATGATTGTAGTATATGAATAAAAAGATGCGCAATTTATTACTGAAAAAATTTTCTTTTTTCGACATTATTATTGTACTCTCGATACTTACATAATTTCTTTTTTATTGTTATTGATGCACAAATTGTCAATAAAATTAGAAGGTACTACACATACTTAGTGTGAGAAAAAGGAAAATTGTAATTATTCAAATCATCATTTCGAATTTGAAAATTGATGTAATTGCCTGTTTGAGAAATCGATAAGATGTCGACAATCATGATTAATGATAAAGATAGTAAACTACGCGATTTTATGTATCTATCAAATTTATAGTCCGACGTCACATGTTACATTCTAAAAAAATTAGCCAAGTGCTGGAATGTAAAGAGCAGGTTAGGATCGCTCATTTGTCATCAGCTGATCGGACATTTGGCACCTGCTTATATCGACATGTTCGTTCAGATTCCGATCGTATTCAATCGAGTCGTTCTGTGATATATATCTCGTGATAGCCATAATTGATCGTGCCCGATCATGGACCCATCGAAGGACGAGGTACAGACGGAGGGAGGTCTGATTGAAAATCTATCCACGGAACAGAATTCGAGATGCGAGTCACCGAAACGCGGCACCACGCTCTCCACCAGCACCAGCAGTTTCGAGGCATTGGACCCGCATGATCCAAACCTGAGTCGTTTGGCGAACACAATGTTCCAGAAGACGGGCGAATATCTGCAGGAAGAGCTCACTGCTACCCACGCAGATTATCGGCTGCTGGAGCGTCTAAACAAGGAGACCATCGCAAAGTACACGGAACTGAAGATCATCTCATCGAACGTAGTGCAGTCGTTGGATTCGCTGAATGACAAGTATAAGAAGCTACAACCAATCCTGGATAATATCAATCAGATTGATGACAGTGTCAGTAAATTGGAGCAAGCTGCATATAAACTAGCGGCATATTCCAAGCGACTTGAAGCCAAGTTTAAGGATCTTGAAAAGGATACGAAAAACAAATGAAATTTTAATTATGAATATGTAAATCATTATATGTACTTTTATGTAATTATCATATAAATAATAGGATAATATAATTATATATCTTAAGCGACAGTTATTGCGAATATAAATGATTGTATAAAAAATAAGTAAGAGCTAGCAGAAAAGCATGTCTTTTGTACATTGTATTTATTAGTATAACGAGACCTCTTGAACACGCTTACAAAACCTCTATAAAAGTGTAATTTGCTATCTCTTTGCATATCATACAAAATCCGACTGTTATAATTAACTTATTAATTAAAAATGATACATCTTATTTAATGCTCTATTAAGCCTAATCTTTCTTCTGCAATATACATATTAATAAATTTCACAATGTGCCTACGTAACGATGATACAAGTGTAAATACAATCACTATGTATAAATTCAAAAACAAATAATTATAGCTATATTAACAAAAGAGATATTTGTATATATTTGCCATAATATTAAATACAATTAAAGAAAAGTATTTGTCACCTGATATACGGCAGATAGAATTAATGTTTCAATATATAAAGTTGAATTTATTTCTAATCTTGTTAACAATAATTTACTGAAATATATAGTTCAAGTATATAACAGATGATATATGTGTATGAATTGCTAGAAGATTGTAAGTGGTAATCCTTTATCGGTAATTATTTTAAGTGTTATACAATTGTCTTTATAACTATATGGATTATGAAGCATAACACAATATGTGTAGAATATTTAGGTTAACTATAAAACTTCGACATTGCATTGTCTCGTCGCACTAAAATGTTCATGTCACGAGTATGAGAATCCAAAGCGATTATTATACTTCAATACGATCTTGCAAATATCACAATATATCATAAACGGCCATAATAAAGAAAGCTGCATTGTTCCTATAATTTAATTGTCGATAAAAGCTGAAACACTTCTATATAGATGATATTTAGCAGTCTAAGAAATTGCCGGCCATTAACAGTTCCAGAGCAATCTCGGGTGCGATAGGAAATTCTGGTATTTCTGTACTGCTGTTTGTGTAGCGTACTTTGTAAGTAAAATACATGCAGACCTTTTGTAATACGTGAGACCTATAAAAAAAAGACATTTATTCAAACAATAATAATAATAATAATAATAATAATAGTTTGTATCTTTTATACTTACGGAATTTCTCGGAAGTTGACTTCATTCGCTTCATTCTCTGCAAATTGACCAGGACCACTCAACATTGCTTTGATAGTACCACTCGTTAATGCATGTTCCCGTTTAACAATAAATTCATGGCCATCGCTACTGACCAGCTTCACGTACATTGCATTTGGTCCTTCGCAGCCGCCATAAATGGGACTGCCGTTTTGCTAAAAAAAAATTTCCAAAACATCTATCACATTATTTGTCACATAAATAGACTTGACAAAATTTTATACATAAATCTAAAGTATTGTACAATTGGAAGAAATAATGAAGTATCATGGGATAAATAAAAAGAACCACCTCTAGAAAGCAAAATTTAATTTGGAAAAATAGGTACCGCATGCATGTCTTTAGACGATCTGCCATCTTCTTCTTCGGTCTTATTGACACTTGCTTCTTCATTGTGCTTAATCCAAAGAAAGATTAATGTTAATCAATATTTTACCACAAGCTTTCAGCTTTCCAGAAAGGGAATGAGTAATTTTAACGTATAACAGCAACACAACATGTACACGATTATCATTACAAATATATTATTATACATCCTGATTACCATGCAGAGATATACCATGCAAACAAAATTGTTTTTGTACATACCTTCTCAGCCTGCATATTTACATCAGTGGACATATTTGCTGTTGTTGTATAAATATCCTCCTAAAGCAAAAAACGGTCTAAATATACTATGTGTACATATATATATGTACATGTATACATACATATATATATATATATATATATATATATATATATATATATATATATATATATATATATATATATATATATATATATATATATATATGTATATAAAATA
>Ga0157364_1006098_pt1 | contig 12348 bp, 3 predicted proteins | sample AttsexASBM2_FD_111476 | JGI IMG/M metagenome (GOLD analysis project Ga0157364, IMG submission 111476) | Fungus gardens microbial communities from leaf cutter ant in Ribeirão Preto, State of São Paulo, Brazil - Atta sexdens ASBM2 | ecosystem: Host-associated > Fungi > Mycelium > Unclassified ...
CTCTCTCTCTCTCTCTCTCTCTCTCTCTCTCTCTCTCTCCTCTCTCTCTCTCTCTCTCTCTCTCTCTCTCTCTCTCTCTTTCTCCTCTCCTCTTCGTTTCTGCCCTTCTTGCGAGGAAAAGTTGCAAGGACGTTGCCAATGGGTCGTTTCCTCCATCCTTTTACCAACTTCACGCGCAGCGAGCGCCGAGAAATCTCTTTCCTTTAAGAGGGAAGAGAAGGGTCGTGGAAAAAAAGAAAAGAAGATCCTCCTAATCGAGGGATTCTCGATCAACGTCTCATGCCGGAAGGGAATCATATTTTCTGCACGGAAAACGACCGTTTCACCTTTTTTTTCAGCCACCTTCCTTGTACCACCGTTACCGCTACCACCGCTGTCTCCTCTCCCTATTTCGCGGTATTTCCCAATCTCTCAGTTCGAGCGGGAAGTCTTCTCGAACGTACAGACGTGTTTTTCCGGTGGTTTTCTTGCGGCACGTTCTCGCGATGGTGGCAGCGATTGTCGTCGGGATTCTACTCGGGATTGATAATGCACGAGACGTCGTTGGTATCCGCCCGTCGATTATTGTCGAGGACAAATCCGTATGGTGGAGGGTTTTAGGACTGTGGTGTGAGTGGGTGGTGAGGGGATCATTCGCTATAGAGAAAAACGCTTACGGTGGCAGCGAATGGACGGAGACAATCATTTATACGGTCTAGAGGACGGTAGGTTCCTCAGAAAGACGGGCGAAAAATGACATCAAATGGATCCTCGTCGGGGATAATCGATAGATTCTTAGTTCAAAAAATAGGCCTCCACTTTCCTGGAGATGCCTGGACAATGGCATGGACTAGTTAAACTTAATTGCATTTACGGACACGGGAAATTATTTAACTGCTATTCGCATTCCACCTCAGCACAATAGCTTGATAGAAATGTTTATGAGAATATCGAGTCTTTTTGTATTTATAAAAGAAAGCTGTAAATAAATGGTTTTAAATGTAAATTAAAGTGAACACGATACTTGTAGATAAATTAGCAATATTTTTTAGAATTTTTATCAATTTATTATGATTGCCTGCTAAATATGTAATTTGTAGTTTATTACTGAAAAATGTTGATTTAATATTAAAGCTTTTATAATTATTATTAAGAATATTCAATATTCTAATATTAAAAGGAAAGAGATTTCGAGTGTAATTGAACGTGGATATATCGCATGTGCCGAGAATAATTGGGTTGTCCGGAAAGTTCGTGCCGATTTTGAAGGAAAATTGAAACGCAGAAGATTTAAATTTTAGTATACATTTATTAAATTATATAGGTTAGACACGAACTTTCCGGACAACCCAATAAATTTATTATATTAATTCTCAGTTATCACATCCACTCTCATTTAATTTTTACGTAGATGCAATCTCAATATTGAAATAAGTTTTATATGATCATTTAAAAATTCTCTAACCGAAGTAGTACTCCAACAACCCCCGAGCCATGATCGATTCGACAAAAATTATGTTTCATAATTACACGAATTTAGATCGCGTTGATCTTTAGCATATTTCTTCGATGTAAAAAGCGTTCTGAGAGGAGTGAACCGGTGGAATGAGCACATGTTGTTCAGTGCAACTGAAAGAAATACGCGGCGGTTCCGAAGAAAGAGTTCCGCGCGCTGGTGGCCGGGAGGAGGTTGGGAGATGATCGGAGAAGCGGACGCCAAGGATGCAGAAGAAGCAGAAAGAGTACCGACCTAGCCGATTCTACGGGACACGATGACGAAGGGAGCTAGCGGGGAGTCACGAGTGGTTGGGATTAAAAGTTCGCCGAACATCGCCGTGCTCGATCGCCGTGGTCGAGAGCTACCTAATTAATTGCAGAAACGGAGGACATGGCGATGTGCAGGAGGGAAAGGAGGGGCATGATAAGAGAGCGAGTGGAGGAAGCGAGTAAACCGGCGCGGCGGTGAATGCTGAAGTTAGTCAATAGGACTAGGAGCTCTGGTAGTCGGTTTACTTTTTGCGTGGACCTTTGCGACGTTACCTCTCGTATTCCTCCTCTGCTTGTCCTACGAATCTTCTCTCTCTCTCTCTCTTTCTCTCTCTCTCTCTCTCTCTCTCTTCTCTCTCTCTCTCTCTTCTCTCTCCGTTCCATCTTTTTCGAGGAAGCTCCTCCATCCCAGACTCCGTAGCTCCGACAATGGAGAACTCGCATTGTCTTCGTGGTTTATCGCTTCCTTCGATTGCCAAGTACACGCCGGCAAGTCCACCCGACCCTCGTCCTCCCGTATGTGCTCGATGCTTCCTCTCTTATGCTTCGTCTTCCAACTTCTACCGTTTCACTCCGTACTGCACGCCGCCGCTACGTTTCCTTTATGAAACTTACGGTGACCATGTGCGCTCGTGATCGCTCCTTGGACCATAGCCATGCTCGCTCGGAGTCTGAGTTTTCCGATATTCTATTCGAATGACGAGTACTTAGAATTCGTGAAATATGTGATAAATCATAACGTTTTACTAGATGTTTTTCCGCATGAATTGCATTACGAATATTTGCGAAATTCTTCGAAAATGTTTTAATATTTAATTTTGTTAAACTTGTAATGTTTTTTGCTATATTAGTAAATTATCTTGATAGATTATGATGTCAATTAAAAAAGAGGTAAAGAGAAACAAAATTTCATAAATTTCAATGTATGTGTAAATGATTTAGGGTTCATGGATGTTTTGCATGTTAGTTATGGCTATTCTTCTATATGTTAGTCTGGATGGTAGCCATACGCAGCTGGAGATCAGCTTTTTCGATGAAGCAAATTCCCATACGTAAACATTAATCATTCCTAGTAAAAACGACCTCGATTATTAACAGTCATGATATTCTGTCGCTATCATTTTTTGTTGTACAATATTAAGATACTGTGCTTGCATTGTTTACAATTGTGTTTAAAATTCGATTAAGCGAGATATTTACGACTATATATAGATAGAAGAGTTTATGCAAATATTAGCGTTACACTGAAAGTTTCGTATTAAGATATACATGGCGTGATCGCTTTGAAACGAAATTAAATTTCTTAAAATAGCCACAATGAAACCTATGATTATCTGACCAGACAGCTCTACCTACCAGCGTTCATCCTCTATTATTTATTCATACATAATTAGCTTACAAAAGTTGTTCGCAGCAACCGGATACACAAAATGTAACACACTTCGTTAACAAGAAACTTGGATCCGAAATTCTGTCTCTCTCTTTCTTTCTCATCTCATTCATCGACCACTGGGCTAATGAAGCATGTAGAGGGCGGGCGGCGGTCTGTCATTTTTTATGAATCCGTCGGAAGGAACTTTTTGCGATGTCTCGAGGAGTGCTGCATCGCGGTCGCGCGGTGCAATTTGTATTTTCGGCGTCGTAAACACGTCCGTCGCGTATCGCGAGCGTCCCGGCGCGTATTTCAGGCCCTGTATATAAATCCGTTATTCAACACGCCATTAAGTGCTCGGCCCGCTGGAAAGGAGGAGGAAGGGGTGATGGCGGGTGAGGATGGTGGAGAACGAGGGCCACAGTCGTAAATCGCAATTACGAAGCGGCGCGCTTGAGAATTTGTCGCGCGGGATCTAAGCGTTTCCGAGAGAGCATGCGAGCGCACGCGATCGCGGCGTTCTGGACCACCGTCGAAAGTACAGTGTACGTCGTCTCTGATCTTTGATTAAAGTCGCGAACGTGCCTCAAGTTATGTTCATATATCTTGGAGTTTGGGCACACTCTGAAATTCTTGATATGCAGATTTTTCAACATCTGCTGTATTTCATACAACATTAATTTAATGTACGATGTAAAACATGGAAACACGAAAAGCGTTGCACAACATATTATCATATTTCTTATATATTTTTTTAATATAGTATGATAAGTGTAAATGTGGATTTAAATCAATTGAAACATTTGTACAGATGAGGAAGATTAAGCGATGTTGTATGAGATATTGGTACAAATTTAACTTCATTGTAGACTGCAAGTCGTTTATGTTTGTAACTGTACGGTTGCGTGTCGCGAGGTAATTCGAAAGGAGACAAGGATGTCTCTACTCGTTCTCTTCTACTGCTGACTGCCAGACGGACCTGAAGCCAGCGCGAAATCAATTACGCATAGCACAAGATATGAGACCGACGAGCAATGACAAACATCCCCTTAGTGCACGTGCCATCATGCGCCACGGCTGCGATCGGTTAAGCTGGATTATGCTCTCCTGTCTACGCACGAACGCGAAGAGAGGATGGGGTGAATGGCAGGCAGACAGTTCTCCCTCGCAATCTTTCATTTCGCCGTCTGGAGACACTTTCCTGTAGATAGAAAACTTTGTATCAAAGAAGATTTCAAATACCTACACTTAAAGTCGTAACAGGACACGAATATTCTGCGAGAGTATGTTGTACGTGTATATGACTTTTATCTTCATATTATTGTTTCTTTTTTCGCTCATAATTCGAATTTAAACGCATTTTACGATTGTTATCTCAATGTTAATGAAAGTTGTGATCTATTGATTAATCTAGGATGTTTTAAAGAAAGCTGAAGAAAATTTCGTATCAGAAATATGTATATTCTGCAAACTAATTACCTTTAATTCATTATATGAACAATTGATTAGGCCCTTTTTCGTTCGATCGTCCAATTTATCGAGAATCTATATAAATAGTTTGCCAATGATCCTTCGGAGCCACTCGATAAACATTTCAATTAGAAACGTATTAGACCCCGGCACGCGAGAGCCACCCACATGGAAGGAGCCGGCCCCCTGGGGGCAGTTCGCGGGCCAGTGCCTGTGTATTTTCGTGCCGTCTTTCGTACAAAGAAAAGAACATCACGAGAAAAGAGATCGGGAAGACGCTGAGGGACCACCCGCGAGTCGGCTTTCGGAATCGATAAGCTGGTGGAGACTGGGGAACCCCTTGGCTTCGTCGAATCGAGCAAGTTCACCGGTCCATCCGTCTTTTCTCGTAGTCTTTCCCTCTCATCTCTTTCGCTATCCTCACCGATCCCGCACTTCTCTCTTCACGACCATTATCCTTTGCTCCCGGCGGCTTTAGAAATCACGAGGAGCACGTGCCGACGTAAATCGTAATCCTTACGTGAGAGGAATCGCCGTTCGCAGGTTGAAGGCACGCTTGATACAGACGTGTCACGACCTCATGGTATGAATTAGCGCTTTTTAAAAAAATTATTCCGGCACGTTGTAAAATTTACTGCTGCTTATCGGCGTCGAGGAAACGTTAGAATTTAGTGTCGGACAAATTTCACGCGATGGATCTTTGTAAACTCTATTAGTGGGTACTGAATATATATTATTAAATATATGATACTACATATGTATGCATATAAGATATTTTCTGTTATTAATTTATAATTAAAATACTGTGTATTTTGAATTTATTACATCTTATGAGTTATATAACATTAAATGTATATAATTTCTGTATATGCAATTTTCAAGCGTAAATGATATTAATTTGACATTCATATAAATCCATGTTTTACTTGGCAACATGGAATACTCGACATTGCTCAAAGGCAAAGCGTGGCAAGTGATTCTATTTTAGCATAACTGGTTTATACTTAGACCCTCATAGGTTAGTGCATACCTTTTCTCGTAGTTATATGGGTTTGAGTGAACTTCACGGCTTTAGATATTTCCAATGTATTCTAGATGATGATGTAGGAGTCGTTGAGGTCGTTGATACTAGGAAGAGATGCCAGAATGACACGCTTGAGCGATCGTATTGTGGCATCCACCCAGTGAAGGCGCTGAGAGAGGCGGAAGGAGTGGTTGCAGGGATAACGAAAATCGTTCCGTAGGGATCGATCGATTTTCACAGGAAGTTTTAAAGTCAACAATTTTATCATGACAATGACGCATCTTTTTTTTTCTTATCGCTTTTAAAAGAAAAGATTTTCTTTAGATTTTTTTAATTCGAAATGTAAATTATCTAACATACATCTTTCATGCATGATTATTTAATCAATTAGAGAAAAAATTAGATTCCTATTTTATATAGATAGATTCCTATTTTTATTTTTTTCTTTATAAAGAGCTTCACAAAATGGAATAATTACATTTTGCGTATTTATTATAAAACATATACGTATCTTTTTGTAATAAAGAAGATTGCTGATATTTGTTCTCTCTGATCGATCCATGTATCGTATGTCTACTTTTATGAAAAGGATATTGCGAAATATCTAGAAATATGAAACTTCACATCCAATAACAAAGATCTGAATACAAATAAAGTCTGCGGATATTTGAGTAGTTACAAGAAAGGGCTCTCTCGCGGATTTCTTTTCTTAGGATTCATTCTGCGCCACTCGATCACTTTTCGACTCGATCACTTTTCTTTTTTTACATTTCGCCGACTCGAATAATTCATATATTGCGATTATACTGGCACGCCCTGCCACGCAGAGAGACTGTAAAATGATACGTTTGCCTGGGGACGAATATATATTTCGAATCCTCGCGCACGTTTATGATCCCGAGAGAAAGTCGTGAGTCGAAAGAAAGTCCGGTACAAGAGAGAGGGAGCTCTCCTCGCTTACGATCGCGAGGAAAGTCGAAAGGAAGATGGACCGGGGGATACACTAGTGTGTGCGCAAATGCGACGATGCGACGTTCGAGCTATGTGGTTAAAGCTGCTGACTCCTATCGATCGCACCATTTGATATTCCGCGTTGAAACTCGGTTAAATATTTGACATACCGAGAATGAGGGTGGCTCGTAATATGTACTGAGCAAACGGCGGCTTGGATCCCGGTAATCTGCAGCGTCAATGTAATATCCACGAGATTCGACTTGACATGGAGTAACCGCGGCACCAAAGTTTTCAGAAGCCAAGCCAACAATGCGCGCCTGGTGATAATTCGTGAATTTATGCATTGCTCGATTGCACGATTTCGCTCTGAAACGTAAATTTCAGTTTTTCATGTAAATCGAATCTCTATGATTTAACTCCAGAATGCAATTGAATAGTATTGCAATACTGAGAGAAAAATGTAAATTTTAATAAATATTTGTTTCAATAGTACTAGTTGAATGTTTTTACTAAATGTAAACATACAGTATAAAAACCAGAAATATCTTGAAAAATATAAGTTTTATAAAAAAAATGTTTTGGACGAAAGTTGCAAAATTTAAAATAGTCTATATACTGATTTTATTAGTTTGAGTGGTATTGCCAAGGTCAGATTCGATCCCATTCGAAAGAACATCCCAGCATCGCCGGTATTAGCATTATCTAAATATCCAACGGTTTAAACTTTTTAAATGTTGTTGAATTATGCCTTTGATAACATTTATCAAAATCAAGGTCTTTGAAAGTTTTTCTTTTATTTATTTTTAATGTAATGTATTTTTACACTAGAAATTAAAATAAGAGGGACAACCTCCAAAGATCTTGACCTTGATCACCTAATTTTCACTATAATAGATTGGACTTCTTAATGAAGGCTTAGAGCTCAATGACCTCGCTTAGGTGTAAAATTTATGTATCAATAGCGTTGTAAAAATAAAATAAAGTTATAATTGTGTTGTAATTAAACATTTTCGAGAACTACGGCAATGTGACGACATGTATTCAATTGCGTCGCTTTGTGGTAAAAGAAAATTGTAAGCGCGCATGCATCGAAGTTTAACTTGCTTTTATAGAGAGATATTTCTTGGCAATGTTCAGGTGCAGTCGCTCTGCTTGAGGTATATTTAGAAGCGTGAAATATGTACGGTTCACATACAATGCAATATGCTACGGGAGTATACCACTAACCGTGTATTTCAGTCTGCGAAGACGACGCTTTACAGTGACACCGCCGTATGAATTAACAAACACCCTCCGCCACGTCGCGAGCTCACAAGAAGTTAAGTGCAACGGTAGCGATATGTCGGTCTCGTAATCCCCTTCACACGCACCATAATTCGCGTTTACGTCCTTTTCCGGACGTATATATCTTAGTTATGTTACGTTCTCATCTTCTGCATTCGGTAACGTCGTGACGAGGCGGCGAAATCTTGCCAGTCGCACACAAATGGAAGTTAAGATAACAGATATATCCATGAAAGATACTTTTCTGTTTAGATAATAAGGTAATGGTAAAGGAGAGTATAAAATTTTACATATTATTTACGAAGTTAAAGATAATCGCGCATGACAAGCATCTTTGTATCTAATTATTGAATTTTTAACTTTTGAAATAGAAATGCTGTTTTGCGTAAGTAAAGTATATATTATTTAAACTATACGGTATATTATTCTGTGGAATTATATTAGAAATGGAAATAGAATAGAATTCCTCCTCCTAGAGAGATATATCTCCTCATATTTAATCGCAAGAAAATACGAGATTAAAATTTGAGAGCGAAAAGTATTTGCGACGAGTAAAGTATTACCGACATGCTCCGATCGCCTCTTCAGGTGTGCACGAGGATATACAAATATTTGCCAAGTCTTCCCGCTATTTATTTATCTGACCTAAGTTGAAGGATTTTACGTGGACGATGCATTGTATGCTTTTCTCAGAGAGAACAAGAAAAAAAGGGACAAATTATAGGCATTATATAATACTGACGGAAAATTATTTTTGAGATTATTCGAAAAATTTTAGAAACGACTCAGATTTGCTCTTTTATTAATAAGCTTCGAATCTTACTAATTGTATCATAAAATAAACTTCACATTTCTCATGAGAATCTAAGTATTATAATTAATTCAAACATGGTCGATTGTGCTTGAAGCTTCATTTTATAGTTGTTAAATATTATGCTATTTCTGCCATTTATTTTGAGAAAGTTTTTAACATGCAGCAAACTCTTGTTCTGTCCAATTACTGTTCTAGTAAAGTGACGTTAATTTTCTGTAGTATTTATAAAATATGATGGCAAGAGAAACTTATAATCGATTTAAGCAAAGTGAGACGGAATTGTTAACTGTGTCTTATCGATCATTTATATTTAATAATAATAATGTAGAATGATAGCAGTCCTTTAAAGGAAAATTTTAAATATAATGCACAATTATGTAGCATATATGAAAACTAAAAATATTTTTTATTTAAAAAATGCTACACATTGATAACTAAAGTGATAGCAATATTTCTAATTATGAACTTTATGAGTTTGTGTATGGAATAATAAATGTTATACACAAAAAAATGTGAAAAATGAAACAATATTAATTAATTGTAAGTAAAAATATAAACTATTTATCAGTTACTTACATTTACCTTTTTCATTCTTAATGTTTTAAGACGTGAATCACATAGAACTTATTAAAAAAAAGTAATATAATAAATATTCTGAAAAAAGAGGCTGGTCACATTAATTGAAAGTTGAAAATAGATAAATTCGGAATTTTTTCTGATTGACTTACATTATTTGAGGTAACTGGCAATCTGGTTGATGTGATTTTTTAATTCATCCATATATTTTCAACTTGAAATTATTGATAAAGATTTGATAAAACGCAATTTTCAATTCAACGTTAAATAATATATGTAATGAAGATAACATATTTATAATTAAATGATTATGTAATTCTTATTTTTGTGGTAAAAGCATTGTTTTTATTATATACAATTTTTAGAAAAACGCTTGCACACTAGTAAGAGACATTCATGGAAGAAAACTTTACGTCGAGGTAGAAAACCACCCCCATGATATTTTTTTTAAGTCGACGCTTTGCGTGGGCGATCGTAATTCTTCTCTGGCAATATTTGAGTCGGCGTTTTCCGAGCTGCGGGTGCTAACCCATCGACTAAATCACTCGCTGGATGGCTCGATTTGGCGCCCAAGGCGAATCCGGATTACTTCATTTCGTGTCGCGTTTTCGAAGAAGGACTCGAGTGAACATGGTAATTGCCACGCGGAGTGACACGATGCCAAAACGCCTGTACGACCGCTATGATCTTTGTTGTAAAATTTCTCATTCCCCTTGTCATTTACTACGTCATGCGGTTGTAAAACACCGCGACACGGCGCGCGGCGACCGCTAGACAAGTATTTGATCACAAGCAGCGCAGCCCTCTAATGAAGACTCGCCGCCCCATTGTCGCCGTGGTATATCTCCATTATTTTTGCGCCGTTATTAAAAATCTGCCGTAGACTATACGGGAGCGGACAAAGAATTCGACAGGCATTGTCCCCTTGTCGTCCGCGCTTTTTGTTCGCCACGCTAAATGTCAATGAAACTTTCTGTCTCTCCCTCTCCTTCTTTTATCTTCGTCGACGTTCCTTTATCTTGTGAGAGAGCGAGGGAACGAGAAAATCTTCCTGATCAGTGATCTTCGTCGTTGTCGTTGTTCTTGTTGTCGGCGTCGTTCTGTGAAAGCATGGGGTATGTCCCGGGTTTATGTTTCGTCAGGAGAAATCAATCGAAACGGCGATGGAGGGATCGTCCTCGCAACCCTCACAATATTTCCACCCCCGTTTTTGTGACACTGATTTTTCCAACTATCCTTGAATCTTCATCGGCACGTGCTAAGATACGATAAGGTGGAATTATTGAAGCGACAGGTATTTTTCAGCATGCCGACGTTTCTGCATCGTATGGATTGTACGTCAGGGTGTCCCTAGGGTCTAAAACATTTAGGGTCCAGTAAACAATCATCGGAATTTATTCCACGTTGAAATCTTAAATTAATATTGCAATACCTTTAAGTTATATACAAGTTATTACTTGATGCTTGAAATTAATAATAAGCTTCTAAAAATTTATGATATCCAATGAATGCGGATATTAATTATATTGATTTAATGTATTTAAATATTAGATAATTTTGTATTTTCTTCTAGAGTTTTTTTTATGTCTGCGATTGAAATATAGCTAGAAAATCAATTGTTGTATATTTTATTTAATTTATTACGCGATAATTAGTTTTCTCGCGTCGTTAACATGCCACCCAACCATGCCCAACCACATTTGATACAATTTATAGTCGGTAAAATGCCGGATTGGAATTTTATCCGCGAGAAGGACCAACCCGATAAATTTGGCATGAAATTTCAAACTACCTCTAAAACGATTACGGACAGTTCGCCCTCCAGGAGCCTGTCCAAATTTTGAAGCACGACCGGTCGCTTGAACCGTACGTCACGTTTGATAAAGATCTGAAGCCGATCGATCTTGACGGACGCGAGACCGTGTGTTGGTGCGCGATCACTGGTTGTGAGTGACTTTTGTTCGGAAAAGGGTATCGCGGCCATGGAGGATTATTAAATCGGGCAGCGTTATCGTGACAGAGAGTGACAGAAAGACAAAGAAGGAAAGAAAGAGACAGAAGAGGTAGAAAGAACGATAGGACACAGAACGTGTGCGAGGGATAGAAGGCGGAGCGCAATGAAAACGAGCGATAGCCAGGAAATGAAGGATAGCACGAGACAGATAAAGAGAGACGCAAGCAGACAAGAGGTAGGAGGAGAGGATAGGGCCGACAGGCAGGATTGCTCTATAGGGTGGTTTCAGGGCATGGATACCCAGTCTCTACGGCCGCGGTAATGGTTATAGCACCATCGCGTGCAATCCCATTAGCACCGATGCAATTTACCCGATCTATCACACCCTATTAAGCGGTGCGCTTTCCACCCCCGCGGGTGGGCGCTCGATCGCTTAACGCTCGTTTTAATCGAGTTTGCGCAATCGTGCATGCGCTCGACGCGGCACCCAGGCATCTCATCGGCGCCGATCGGAGCGAGCAATGTTTTTCGAATCGCGCGAAACTCGCTGCCGATGTCGATCTATGCGCAAAAACAGCGCAGCTAGAGATATATAGTAAAAGAATATTCGTAATCAGAACGAAATTGAAGGCTTTTCAATAATTAAATGACGGCCGAGATTGCCGTTATTCCCGGCGCGAGTATATATCGGGTATCTTATCATTGTGCTGAATTTCCGACTCTGTGTACTAATTGTAATGAAGCAATGAAGACGATACAGAAGATCTTTGTCTCACGACGACACGAGGTCATAGATGCTTTGGTTAACCGCTGCGGAAATCGATCCGCTAATGCACAATTAGTGCGGCTGTGCTATTGGTGTAAGCATTATCGCGATAGTACTCAAGAGACGTACTCGCAATTATGGGATAGAAACGCGTCGATATATGGAATCATGTGGTTACAAGAAACTCTCGAGTGGATTTTCGAGGAGTGTGTCGTTTCACGATATCAAATATTGATCCGATAATGAGACTGTCGCTCCATTACTTCAAAAGTGACAGCTCGAAAGCGTGATTTTCGATTTATTACTATGTATGAATGATTTAAATAAACATTACTTTATCAATCAAAAGTGGATTGATTTAATTTTATAAAAATCATTGAAATTGTCA
>Ga0157364_1006100_pt1 | contig 12347 bp, 9 predicted proteins | sample AttsexASBM2_FD_111476 | JGI IMG/M metagenome (GOLD analysis project Ga0157364, IMG submission 111476) | Fungus gardens microbial communities from leaf cutter ant in Ribeirão Preto, State of São Paulo, Brazil - Atta sexdens ASBM2 | ecosystem: Host-associated > Fungi > Mycelium > Unclassified ...
CCTGCTTCCTCTCTATTCATCTTCTGGTCCCCGCTCCCCAACTCCTGTGTGCTTTTTGGGATTTTTTTTTTTTTTTTTTTTTTTCTATATTTCGCGAAAGGTCAACTATTCCTCGGCGATTTCTGAGTCAAATGACTGGGAAAAAAGCCTAGCGTTAATTTTAGTGTTGATTATTGTATCCATTAATTTGCAAATCTTAAACAACAGCTGTTCGCGTAGCTCTGATTTATCCATTTATTTGTCCTGTCAATTACGTTGATTTGTCTTTTACTATGACTCGATAAATATTGTATTAAATTTATTATTATCGTCCTTTATTAATAATACTGACGTTAATACAAATAAATAGGTATCGTCGCATTCCATGGCGTATCTCTATATGATTGTCGTATTTTGAGGATGTAAAAGTTTTCATATATTCAGTTTTCATATGTCCGAAATTAATTGCAAATCCAGTTTTATTTGATTAATTGTGTTATTTCATATTTAGCGTTATTTCATTTCAATATTAATTCGCCTAACAAGAGAGCTAATAAATTCACCCAAGTCCAGCGCGCAAACATCGGAACAGGAAAGTCCGCATTCGTAAAATTACTGGATGATTATTCACGGCGTGGAATACCGCGACGAGATCTTATCTTTGTTCTAAAGTGCAACGTAGACATATTTATATGTATATGACAATGATGATCTCGTTTCCTGTACAAGTTGAACATTTTTGAAAATTTTTTATATCAACGCAATATTAATATGCGGAGAGAATTTAATCGTTTAATAGCCTTAAGAAAAATTGGATGCTTTTCATAACATAAATCGACAGTGTCGTTTCATCTTTAGTCACTGGAATATTAGGAAAGATAGAATGATGTTTGTGTCGGCTTGTGTGTCACTAAATGAAAAGCATCCATTATTTGCTTCGGAGATTAGTTTTTTAAAAAGCAAAATTAAGTATCAGTTCTTTAATTCATCGCTGACAATTCTTTAAAAGTACCATATTTTAATTAATTGTAATATTTTGATTGTGAATTTGGCAAATTAAATTTGTAATAAAAAAAACCAATTAAACATAAGTTCATAATAAATATATTGTGAACTTCGTAATAAATTTGTAATAAATAACTTGAGATAAATTTATAAAAAATAAATGAAGTACAATCTTTTATGATAATAAAAATTCGTTAAAGCTTTTACAAGTATACTAAGATTTTTTTCTTGAAAATCTGTATTACTGACGGAAGAGTTCATGTTGCCAGCGGAAGATTAAATATTCTCTCTTTTTGCCATGCGTTACTCATTACGTTTATCGTCAGCATTATTAATTGTCACTGTTTGTTCAACGGTTTTTTTATCATTCGTTATCACGTGTTTATCATTAATTGCGATGCAGTTTCTGCGTTCCACGGCGTAATTCTCGTTGCTGTAGGACATTCGTAAAATCACGAAATCTCGTTGCGACCGATATTAGCGGTTACTAAACAAACGATTCATATGACGGTTTATGCATCTCGGAAATACGCGCAGATTTTTTTTTTTCGGATAAGTAGTTAAATAACTGGTAACGCCGATGGAGCCGTAAATGTGCACTTCGTCGTATTTGTCAAAAGACAAAGAAACCAGTCTTAAAAGATGCGATAGGCAAAGGCCCTCGTCCTCGTTGTACGCATCTCTGTCATTTAATTATCTTGCGAATTCCGACACGTGCATACTCTTGTAATCCTGACCTCGTGGATTATACGAATACCGGTTGCAGCTTGTCGCGCGGAATTCTTTTCTCTCTCTCTCTCTCTCTCTCTCTCTCTCTCTTTCCGTGTATCGCTGTCGGTTAATCGTTTCTATGCATCGCAACTTAACATACGAGACGTGCTTATGAAGCAGATGCTCGAAGGCCATTCGATCGCACGTGGTCGAGATTTTTGATACTCTCAACGGTGCATGGCAGACGAATTGAGAATTCGGATGGAACCACCCTGTGTATGTATCACGTGGCGAGTGCGTGACATTCCGAGTCTATCGTTTCAAAGTTCGACAACGCAAAGTCCGGCGCGTGGCAATTTTGCCGTGTCACGTTGATGAGTATTTTCGACATTCAGATTTAGGCCAATCTTCGGTTTTTGGTCTCTCGCGTTCGGAAATTTGTTCCGATGCATTCTAACAAGTTGATTTTTTTCCTCTTCTCTCTCTCTCTCTCTCTTTCTCTCTTTCGTTTGGTATTCAAGCTCACGCTGATCGCTCACGGATGCGTCCGTGAGAGACCGGATATTTTCATTGCGCATTTAAGCCAGGCTACATATACTACATACACCGTCAAGTTAAAACCAAATGTTTAGAGAATGCTATTTTCGTAAAACCCAGCCTTGCCTTCTCATTACATTTGACGCTAAATGCGGGCGTCGATTTCTCTCTCGTTAACAGCGAATGCTGTTTCGACAAGTGCGAAATCTCAATTTAGATGTCAGTTATACGTCTGACACGATCTCATACAGACAGATCTAATAGTATAAAAATTAATCGATCAAATTATTAGAGACATGAATTCTTTTCATAAGTATCAATTTTATTCCTTGTGCCTTTTTTAAATAAATAGATTTTCTCTCAGTATTAGTTACAAGATACCAATGTGTTACTTGTATCGCTCAACTTGCATAGTCATCCACTTGCCGATCGTTTCTAATCGAGGGTTTTTGGGACACCCGGTAGAGGCGGCCGGACGGGCACGACCTCCGTCGAGCAGCCTGACGAAGTCGTCCGACCTCGGCCGAACGACGGCAGGGTCCGCGAGATGATCGGTCGAGGTGAAACAGGAGGGGGTTAAGAGAAGAGGGTTCATTGACCGTCTGACCATGAGCCGCGCCCCACATACGCTCCCCTTCGACGTTCCCCTCACCCTATAGGTTTCGATCGTTTTGTTCTCGGGCGGGTAAGCAAGCAGGCGAGCAAGATCAAAGCCGTCTTCTTCCCCGGGGAAAGAAGGTCCTTGCCTCGTCCGCGTGGAAGACCTTCCGAAGGCTACAGGGTGTCTCGAAATTGTCGGATGCATTCCTAATTCCCCAACTGCGAATCTTCTTTATAATCTTGAAATACTTTTTTCTTGGCAAGAGCTTCGTTTTTGAAAGGAAGTCGTTGTCTAATCTCAACCTAATTTAGAGTTTTACATTCGTTTTTTTTTTGTTTTTTTTTTGTAATCTTTATAATTTTTTACTTGAAAAGGCTGTGCGCCAATTGCTGTAGTCAATCGATTCACTAAACGTGACGTCCCGTCTGATGATTTTATCCTTGAACCACTTGATTCGAGTGCATTAACCGTAGGACTCGCATGCGCCATTTATCGTGCGCGCAAGTAGAACCTTCTCTAAAATTGCGCTCGCATGCGCAATTACGATTGTAAATGGCACATATGGGTCACGGTAGCGATGAAAGGAATGTCCTCGAATATTATTGAACGAGTTCATTGCAACGGCACGTTAGTCGAAGCGATAAACCGTGTTTGCGATCGCTTTTTTTAGCAAAAGAAAAAGAGAAAAAAGATTGTGTACGAATTTGAGTTACATTTAAAAGCGCGCATTTCAACTAGACTAATTCAAAAGTTAAAATTCTTGGGACATACAAATCAAATTCTCAAGCGTGAAATAATATAATATAGGTATACTTGATATAAGTTACAATTAATATTTATAAGCAATACTTGAGAGAAATGTGTTGAATATTTAATTTAACGTGCGACGTGATTTTTACAGCTTCCTCAAGGAAGATCTGTGTGCTGTGATTTATCACTAAGGGGGCCAAAACACGCGCAACAACGGACAACCCCACAGGACCGGGGGGTGCTTCTCGTGTCTCGGGAGGAAGGTCAGGGTCCACAAAGTTACCTTGGAAGTAACGCAAAAACAAAAAAAAATACAAACGCGAGAAAGCGATTACTTATTAGATCAGCACAAATCGTTGCGTTGCTACTTGTGACACTGACATTAGAAAAATTCGATGCCTTCCAGGGACGATATTCGCTCCCTATCCACTGAGCAACGCTGGATCCCTCCTTCAACTGTTAGACGCGATGCACTCACCCCAGAAAGCCGAAATGATCTCATCTTTAGAAAGGTGCGGGGTATTCTTAACAAGCTCACACCGGAAAAATTCGCAAAGCTGAGCAACGACCTGCTCAACGTTGAGCTTAATTCCCATGTGATTCTCAAGGGTGTTATTTTCTTGGTACGTATAAACAACGATTATTCATTATACAGATTGTAATGATTCAATGAAATACCAATTTTTCAGATCTTCGAAAAAGCACTTGATGAACCCAAGTACAGTTCTATGTACGCACGGCTGTGCAAACAGCTGTCTGACGAAGCCGCAAACTTTGAACCCCGTAAACCGATCGATGAAAGTCAAAAAGGCCAGAGCACATTCAGAGTTCTTTTACTTAACAAGTGCAAAGACGAGTTCGAAAACCGTTCAAAAGCAAGCGAGGCATTCGAGAATCAAGATGAGCTTGGTCCCGAAGAAGAAGAGCGCCGACAGGTGGCCAAGCGCAAGATGCTTGGTAACATCAAATTCATTGGGGAGCTCGGAAAATTGGGTATCGTATCGGAGCCGATTTTACATCGTTGCATCCAGCAGTTACTGGAGAAGAAAAGGCGAGGGGGATCCCGGGGGGACGCGGCGGAGGATATCGAATGCCTCTGCCAGATTATGCGTACCTGCGGTCGTATCCTTGACTCGGATAAGGGCCGCGGACTCATGGATCAATACTTCAAACGTATGAACTCTCTGGCAGAGAGTAGGGATCTTCCTCTACGCATCAAATTCATGCTGCGTGATGTGATTGAGTTACGCCGTGATGATTGGAAACCGCGCAAGGCCACAAGCACCGAAGGCCCTATGCCGATTAATCAGATCCGCAACGACAACGAGGAGCCATCGCGGGGAAACGGTTTCCACAGAGGACGAGAGGATCGCCTCGGTGCGGAGTTTTTACGAAAAATGGGACGAGGCGGATTAGACGTGGAGATGATGGGAAGTATACCATTGACTTCCCCCTCATTCGGTATGCCACCACCACCATTCAGTCCGAATGGATTCGCAGGAACTCCTGGCGTTGGTTATGGCCGTCACAACCAACGTAATCAGCCAGGAGCAGGCTACTATCCAAACCAGAGTCGTCATCAGAACAATTATGAGGGAAAACGCAACCAACCGCAACATAATTTACCGCAAAACTTTAATAACAGTGAGTAGCGATAAATTAAATGTTATTTTTTATTAACTATAATAAATAATTATAACAAATAATAATTCTTATGGATATTTGTTACTCTGTCTGTTGCAACAGATAGCAATAAAGAACAACTTCGATTCAACAAAAATAAAATGCTGATCGGAGGACATCCAGAAGAAGTGTCTCTAAGACCCTCAGCTAATTCAATGATGTTCAAACAAACCAACATCAACTTAAACCTACCTCTCAACAATGGTAAATATTCATGTCATCTTCGCTAATAAAAAATTATTACTGACAGATTAATCATGTAGACTATATAGTGATAATTAATCGTAAAAATAATAGATTTGTTCCCAGGACGGGGCTCAGACATGCCACTCTTACGTACTACTGCTCTGAAGCCTAGCTCGCCTTTACTGCACAAAGAAACACCACCTGCTATTGTGATCAAACAAGGTCCTGTAGACAAACGGGAGAAAGCTAGGGACAGAAAAGACAAAGGACCGACACGAGAAGAAGTGTTGAAGAAGGTGAATGCCTTAATGGATGACCTCGCGTCCCACACGAACGTGCAAGACGCTCTGACAGCCTTCAAAGATCTTAAGATACCCGAACGATTCTTGCGCCATGCAATCTGCACAATGTATTCGAACACGTTAGATCGTGGAGATTCTGAACGTGAGCTCGCTGCCAAGTTCGTAGCTGAATTGAAAAAAGAAAACTTGCTCACTCTACAGCAAGTGAACGAAGGATGGAAGGAATTAGTGGCCAGTATTTCGGAGAAGGAGAGTACCGTGCCTTTGGTAGCATCCCACGTTGCCTTGCTGACAGCTAAGGCTATAGTGGACAATTTAATCCAATTGACGGATCTCGCCTCGGAAACAGAAAATGGTCGTCATCATCCACTGTTTCTATTGACCCTACAGCAACTTCACAAAACCCAGGGCAAGGCGAGACTTACGCAAATCTTCAACGATAGCAAAGTGGATCTTATTAGCCAACTGCCAGAAGCGGAAAAAACGAAGGAACGTTTGGGTGAGATCTTGGAAGATCGGGAATTGACTTTCCTCTATCCTCTTCTCAGAATCCAGGGTGATATGTGGCGTCAATTAGAAGCCGATCCGGCGCCCAATGCTCTTTATAAATGGATCAAGGAGAAGCTGGATCCCCAACACCATTCTGATCCCGCATTCATTAATGCTATGATGAATGTACTTTTCAAGTATATCACTGGGGTTAGTAAAATTATTGAACATATTTATTTTATTTTACACGACAAAATACAATTATTAATAAAATTAGAATCTTACAATTTGTAAAATTTTAACATTTTTCTTATCTATATATAATAGGAGACAACATTGGCGCCCGGTGTTGATCCGACCGTAAATCCAGACAAACAACTGCAAGAGAAGGAAAGTGCGTTATTGCAGAAATATGCACGCTTTATTCGCACATTCCTGACTACCATCGACTCACAAGTTACGGCTCTTCATGCGCTTCAAGTGTTTTGCTTTTCGCACAATTTTCCGAAAGGGCTGCTGCTACGATGGTTCATAGCACTCTATAACCTTGAAGTTATCGAAGAGGAAGCATACCACAAATGGAGAGACACCGTTACCGATGCTTATCCGGGCAAGGGCAAGGCATTATTCCAGGTAAATGTGCAATTATTACGGTTATTAAACATCGGTTACTATACAGAAAATAGCATATTTTTATTTAAGAGTTTGCTACAATTGCACAGTGGAATTTAATAGTATTTAAACGAATCCTAAAGCTGGATCTACATCTAGTTCTCGTTCGAACTATAATCCGATGCTGGGATTTACTTGCATATTTGGGCCGATTTTTAACCGATCGGCATTTAGGCTGCGAGTTGAAATAAAGGACAAGAACCAAGTTGAAAATAGGCCGAAATGTGCAAGTAAATTCTAGCACTGCTATAATCACATTATTAAGAACAGTATATTTTGTTATAATTTTTACATCAATTTTCGTCAAACTCGAACTTCTCGAAAATTAAGATTAAATAGCAAATACATTGTTTATTTAATCGAATAATTTAAATTGAACGATTAAAAATTTTTTATCATTTATAGGTAAATTCCTGGTTAACATGGCTTGCTGAAGCATCAGAGGAAGAAGAGGAAGACGACGAGGATGAGAAGAATTAATCGCAAGAGCCTCGAGAGCATTATTCAGACTATCTATGATTTGGAATAGAGTTTTACTATCTATATCGCTGAATCACAGGAAGTGTTTCAGTTTTACTAATTGAGTTATCACCATCCAGAATTGCAAACATCTTGTTAGTCTGTCTCAAGCCCTCACGCGTGGTTGGAAAAAGAACGGACTTTACAATCATGTCTGAAAGGAATAAGATAGTTTGTAGTCAACGAGTGGTATACGACAGACGTTTCAAGCAAGACGTTTTAGAATCTTTTTTTTAGATAATTAAATATCGGTATAATTTATAAAATATAATATTGGGCCAGCAGAAATAATCAAGATACTACGCCACTGTATGGTCATGGTGCAGAAAACAAAAAAAGAAAAAGCACGAAACAAATTAATCTGGTCATTCTTGTGTTATCCGAGTTTTTGTCTAGTATTGTGCATGTGTCACATTTTGTAAGTATCCTTTTTGTTCGCGGCAATAAGTGGAGTCGTTTTGTTATCTCTGTGTACCAAGCATTACATTTATTACGAGGAATTATTACTATGATTATTAATATTATTATTATTAATTATACATAATTGATTATTATCAATAACCGAAATATATCTACATCTTTCTAATGAAGACTAAAAAAGAAAAAAAATATGTCGAAATTAATCAGAAGCAAAGGGCCGATAGTGTACGTAAACAGTGAAGCACTTTTCTTTTCGGAACAAGAATGAAATTTTTAGATTGCAGTTTAGGATACACCAAGTACAAGCGTTATTATCCCTAAATTAAAACAGAAATGAAAAAAAGTGAGCAATACCGTTTGCCCGTGTATCTACTTGCTGCGCCATTTGATTCTAATAAGTACTAATTAATTACAATTATAATAACAACCAGCAGCCAACATCACATCCATTTAACGTAATAATTAGCGAACACTAGTGACACGACTAAAACTCGTATTTAAAAGGAAAAAAAGAATAAAATATGCCTTGGTGTAATTTATTACAAATGGCCCTCTGGTTGTTGCGTTGATGACCGATCATCACACCTCACCTCACCTCACATTTCCCACTTTATACACACACACACACACACACACACACACACACACACACACACACACACGCACACATATGCGCAATTTTTTTTTATATTTCGTTCGATCATCGAATACAAAAAATCCATACGTGCAAATCGCGTCTTCGCGTGTATTAATCGAGATGAATGTGAGTGGAGAACAGCTATGTATCTCTCGCATTGTCATCGAGTACGATTGCAGTTGTATAATTTTCAGATCGGCTCGATATATTAGTAATTAAGAAAACCGGAAGTTTCGTGCAATATATCGCGTCCGTTTTCATTTTTTTTTCTTCGTTTGATAGAGATGCTTAATCTCCTGTATACTCAGCGCCTTTTTTTTTCTTCCGAATAACTGGCTAGGTTCCTATTGTCGAATTTGTAAAACTAGTAATGTAAAAACGGGATATACAACGCCGAAAAAATTTAGGTACGGTTTTGTTATCGTTGTAAGATATTGTACATATGTATTCTTGATTGTTCCACGGTTTCTCGCCATAATTTAATCGCCATACTGAAGCGTTTTTTGTCTCTAAAGGGCATCACTTTTTTTTTTAATTAGATAAAAAAATGTAGGTGATGAGAGCATCGATCGATTAATGCCCTTATTCACAGTCAGACTTTGTACTTCAGGCTTCCTTAAATTTATCTTTAGATGATTATCTTTAGATTATTTCATTAGCTCAGCAGCTAATGAAATAATTCGTAGAGTATCTGAAGATAAATTTAAGGAAACCTTAAATGTAAGGCTGACTATGAATACGAATATAAGACTCGATATTTCCGTTACTTCATCCGAATATGTCATACTATCATACATTATTCACGAGCCAGTTTTTGATGACAGCACTCGGATACACGCGCGTCGAATGTGTTTAACCAGAATTTTTCTTCGCAACCGAAGCGGCGTATAATAAGTAGATCATAATGCGACGATACTTTGTCGGAGGGATTGGCGGAATAGGATGGTAGCGTATTATTCGCGACGTGTCCTTGTTTCTGTCTGATCCAAGGAACATTAAATTGGATCGAATTCCTATTCGTAATTTCGCGGTTTCAAGAAGCACCGCGTCTTGCTGCGAGGATCTTACGAGGACTGATCACCCGGTCGTCCCTTCGTATATAAGAGAATAAAAGAAAAACGTTTGTAACACTATTGTAATACGTTATCGGACATTCGTACATTCATTATGTTTCCCGTTGACCAACATTCGTGTCTTAATTGCTGAATTACAACGCGTATGCGGGTACATCTCGCCTCCGTTCCGCGAGAGAGTAACTGTGTGTGCGTATGGGTGTATGCGTGCGTGGACTTTGTTAATTTATTTTCTCACGCATAATTATATACGGCTCGTCGAATGAACGTACGCATACCGATTGATCCATGTGTAATATCTTGAGTATTATTTCGCGAATAATCGAACCACATTATGTAGACTCTTATAGTGTTTTCGCCCCCTCTCCCCTCCCTTTAGATATTAAAATCGATTTAAAAAAAACCGTATCTTTTATCTCTGTCAATAAAAACTGTTCCTAGGACCATTCTTTGTCTACGTAATAATCGTCATTACGCCTCTGCGAAAAAAATGCGAGTTTCTATGGAAACGTTTCTTTTTTTATCTCCACAGCGATTCAATTATTTTATCTTATCATGCGAAATTCATGCTCGGTTGATATCAGATCAATCGAATAGATATTAAAGAAAACATAACAGGATATCGTCACATGATCACGAAGAAGTACTTAGGATAATACTTACTCAGAATCGCGTACGCCCACAATCGTATAGCGTCTTCGGAATCTTCAATTGCGTAATTAGATGCGTGTTACGCAAGTGCGATCGTGGCGGCTCACATAAATGAGATACAAGTGTTTATGATTCGGATGGACAAGTTCGCACTTTATTATCATCATTCTCGGAAGTACCGAGACAGCGTGAAACGCAACCAACGTCTTTTGCAGTGTTCCCGCTCGACAAAATTTGTTGCACATAATACTGTAAAATATAGCCTAAAGAATCGCAACAGAAAAGTGTTGAAGCAAACACGTGTTCCGTTCCCCCTCATCTCGATTGAATGGCAGTGATAGAAAAAAATTGATTAAAATTATTTAAGAAGTATATTTACGCCTAAATGTAATTTTCAAAGATCTAAGGATCAAGATGACGTTTTTTAATGAAGTTTTATTGACATTAAAAACATCATTAAAATGCTATTAATGATATCATTTGACGTCACTTGCTACTTGGAGTGTTTCAGAATAAGCGGCTCGGATTCTAACTGTATTCTCTCTTCGGGGGTCCGAAGGGGACAGAGACCAGGCAATATCTCGAGAAAAAAAAACGCATCTTTCATCTTTTTCAATAAAAATTTCCTTTGATCATTCATTCTTTGATGGCATAAAAATGGCTACGTTTACACCGAGAGAACTTCTGCGGTCTATATTTTAGGTCTAAAAAAACGAAGTCAAACGAGGCCTAACAATAGAAAAGATAAATCATCTATCACTGTTTATGTCAAGGAGCCTAAATAATTGAAAGTCAAATTTGGGATATAAACGTAAATGCACTGTGTAAATGTAACCATGAATCATCATTGCGTGAAAAAATGCAAGTTGCAAATTTTTTAACGGATCAGCGAAGCGAAAACAGACAAAGAAATATACAATCATTTCATTTCACAGATTTAACTTCGATTTTTTTTCTTTCAGCATTTTCGAAACTTCGACTAATCTGAACACTCGTTAAAATTCGATCCGCTTATCTCGATCCCAGGCGATGCTTTGAACTGGTTAATTGAGTGCTGTCTTTTCTTTTCCTTTTTGTCCAAATGAAATTTTTATTAAACACGATTCTTCTGTAACATCGAGGACGAATTATAACATAAATAATCATCGTCGATCAGTATCACTTTTTCGCGCTCAACAATGAGTCTATTAGTAACACTGGAAGATAGTAGAGTTTGGGATTTGAGGGCGAGGACGGGGAACGGAGGGGGGAAGGGAGGGAGGCGGCAGCGGTGGTGATAGCGGTCTCTCTGCTCCCTCTGCCAGATGCATCTATCTTTCGCTCTATTACTCTCACGCTCTTCTCGCACTCTTTCATTCTTTCTCGCTCGCTCTCACACAATCTCTCGCATATATCCGAATAATTACCGTTCACTCAGCTACGAGGTTTTGGTATACAATAATACCTAACCTAGAGTTAGCCTAAATTGTAATTATCGTAGCGTGAAGCATCGTGGTGGTATGTACATACATCACACGCGCACGCACAACTATAATTAAATCCCCGGGTTCGTCTTTCTCATTTTTTTTTTCATTTACTTGTAGCTTTCCTATATAATCACGTTCGGTTTCCCCCCGATACATCGTACATATTAAAATATACAACAGACAAAAATATAAAGGGAAGAAGGATAGTTGGCGATAAAACGTGTTTAGCGTACCTGCATAAAGCGACGAAGATTCCCGTTGCAAAGAGAAAACAAAAAGATAAAAAAAATGAAGAGGCAAACGAATCACCACCACACCGCTCCCCGGCTCGCTCGTGTATAGTTTTTTCGTTTCTTATTTCTTTTTTTTTAAACTACGCAAGTTTCCGGAAAATTGCAACTTCTCTTCCATGTTTGTTATCGCTCGTTCTTCGTTCCCGTCGAGATGACTATTATTTTTGCTGTATCTCGGATACGTATACAAGTGCATTTCCAAAGCGAGAGTGGCAGTTTTCCAGACAAATGTTATTAAATCCTTTCGATCATTTTTATCCCCGACAAATAAACTTATCAATTCGATGAGTCCTTTCCTCTCTTCATCGGAAATACGCCTATATCGTTAAACTTGTTTGCATTTTTCTTAGGTAGAAAATACTGCGCAGTCAAA
>Ga0157364_1006101_pt1 | contig 12347 bp, 5 predicted proteins | sample AttsexASBM2_FD_111476 | JGI IMG/M metagenome (GOLD analysis project Ga0157364, IMG submission 111476) | Fungus gardens microbial communities from leaf cutter ant in Ribeirão Preto, State of São Paulo, Brazil - Atta sexdens ASBM2 | ecosystem: Host-associated > Fungi > Mycelium > Unclassified ...
AGAAAGAATTCACTCAACGCAACTGTAACGCGGATTTATAAACTGTGATATGCATAAGAAATGTTCGGATGAAATGTAAAAGTATCACATATATTTCAACATTTGCTTTTATTATTATTTTTTTCTACGAAACTTTTCTCACTTTTCCTATGAAGTTTCCTATGAGTTTTCCCTCATTCAAATATCGATATGTTAAAAAGAATTCAGAGATTTTCGTTTATATGAAAAATATTTAAATTTTCTCGCTATATATATATATATATATATATATTTCTTGCAAAAAAATATCTTACAGTCGTAAAAAGATTCATAAAATTAACAAGATGATATATTAATCTTCCTGTTTCATCGTAACGACGAAAACAAGATAACAAGATCGTAATGAACGAAGTTTCTAATGATTATATAATTTTGCGAAAGCAGATAATATAAAGTAATATATTTTTAGCTACTTGCTTAAATTAAGCAGATGAAATTGATAGAAAAAGTAAATTTAAAATGAAGATATCTAACAAATACAAAATTTTTCATATATAGATACATATTTATATGTATTCCAACTTATTGGAATGATGATTTAAAATATATAACATATAAGAAAATGAGAAGCAATTTGAATTTCCTGTGAAATGCTATATAGAACGATTTACGCCATTGTGTATCATTATATAATTAACTTTTCAAATGTAATTTAGATTTTTTATTGTCTAAAAATTCTACACTATAAAAAAATTTGATAATAGCTATTAAATGTTCAGTGAAATAATACCAATTAAGTTTTTGTTCAATATAATCAAAAATAATTTTTTAGTAAAATTTTATTATTTTTTGTTATATTAACCAAACATTTAATTTGCATTATTTCATTAAACATTTGGTAGCCATTACCAGACTCTTTTTCAATATACAATTCAACAGAGACTCTATTTCGATATTATTCACGACAATTATTCCAGTTATTGATTATAAAACCTTTTACCTTAATTTTTAACCCTTTGAAAGAAAACGTAATAAATTATATAACGAAATGGAGAAAAAATATTATTTGTTAAAGAGAAAATTATTATTAAAAAAGATATAAGTGTATATTGAATGTGCACACAGCTTCACGAACCGATTACGGTTTGAAGTTTAAGTGTCTTCCCAGGAGAAAGATACAATTTTAATATAAACATCAATCCCGCTTGATAATAGTAGTGCTAAAATGTTTCCGTATTCATCGGACTTAATTCGCTGCCGCACGAAGTTTTTCACTAGCTCGGTTGCGAATAAAGTTAATACGGCAAACTTTTAAGTTTCTCTTCCCGTTTGCGATGTTGTGTAATCGTTATTATCTAGTTAGAATTTTCCACGGAAATTTCAACAAAGTTTCACTGAACTTGCGTCCTGCCTCTTTCGTTTGTAGTATAAATGTTATTCGCGTGGCGATTTAAACAGCACGAAGTAATTTTATTTAGTAAATTAAAACTGTACGTTTTTGAAACTTTGCAACTAGGAATCATCAAAATCAACCGTGCGCTTTCCTGCGCACACGTTAAATTTAGAAATGCAATTTGAAATTTCGGACACATGCTGCATATAAAATTAAAATCCTCATGTCCTCAAATTGACATTTTCGTGTCAAAAAAAATGTATATTCACAGTTTCGCGGTTATGGAAAAAAAAACCGAATCGCGCGCAGTAACGCGTAAATAAAAAGAATCGAGCTGTAACGAGTTCGCACAATGCATTCGACGACGTTCAACACTGTGGTCGGCTGATACCGACAACGTATCTTCAGCTTTTATCACGTCGAGAAATAATTCGTTAACAACGCGTTATGGGAGCACGGCGTAATTATCAAGTACGCCCCACGGTAAGTCCTATGTGCGCACACGCGGCTATTATGAACGAGCAAAGGCTGCCTTGCCTGTCTCGCTGATTTACCGTGATTCCACTACACGGTCGAGGCGACGCTCTAATTACGACCGCGATAACGTTTTACGCACGCTTAGCTATAACTCATAGAGAAAGATCTGGCGTACTTATCGTCGCGCCGCCGCGTTGCTCTATAAAACAGATTAGGTAATTCACAGTGTATATGTAAACGTTAGCCGGACAAACGATAGCCAGGATCGTTGTTCTCCAGCATCGCTTCCGAAGACTCGCTTGGCAGACTCGATGCTCCTGTACACAGCTTTACACGCGATTCGCCATGGACGATAAATTTCCGTGGTGGTTTAAGTGGCTGCGTAATTTGAAAGCCATCGTCAGGGTATGTAAAACACGCGCGTCAGCCAAGGAAACTTCCTGCATCATTATCGTAGCCGACAGTCGTCCACGAGTCGTCCGCGTGATTTAATGGTTTCGGATGCGCTAAAAGTGTATCGTCATTCAAGGACTATAAATGCAATGCATTCCACAATTTCGGAAAGCTTTGGAAAATTGATGAAACCGTATATCTGCCTTCCTTCGATTTTAATATGTACAGAATCGTTGATGAAATGGGCTGATGTAGGTACCTAAATTGTGAATGCATTGCACTTGGAACACTGATGGAATGGAAAATCGATAGAACCGTACAATTGATTCCTCCGACATCGACGACAATGCTGAAAGTATTTCTAACCGTTCATCTTTGAATTTTAATTGTATTCATATACTTAACACTGTTAAATTCACAATGTCACATTATATTCCATTTTTTCTTTTTAATCATTTCAAATTAAACAGTTAATTGAATAAAATGTATTAAATTTGACTCAAGTTTATTATTTACTAAGTATACTTTAATATAGACATTGTTTATTTTAAACTAATCATAGAAATGAATTGATTTACATTTTGACACATATGGTTAAAAATAATAAAATGTTATTTCTAATTCAAGGATTTGTATTACTATTGCTCCTTTGATATTTAACATGTCTAACAGCACTGATACTTTTTGAAATTTGAAGAGTTAAATTTGCAAAATTTCGAAAAAATAATTCAAAAATGTGCAGATTTGAAAAATCAATTGAACGATATCTCTCTCTCTCTCTCTCTCTCTCTCTCTTTCTCATATTTTATTTACTCTAATAATTGTATAGTAATATTTGAATATACATTAATTAATATATTTATATTGGCAAATATTATTTGAGTTCTAAAAAATTAAATTTGCAAAATTAAAAAAAACAACTTAAATATAAGAAAAAGCAACTTATAAAAAAAATTAAGACTTAAAAAATCCATTGAACGATATGATATTATTTTATTTACTTCAATAGTGGTATTATATGTATAGTAATACTAAATATCTTCTTGAATCTCTGAATCTAATATCTCGTAAATTAAGTAGATATTCGTCGAATCGTATGTCGAGTACGTAATTCTTTTCGAACCGTGAATATTTTTCGCCGACTGGAGGAATATCTATGAGAACGTTACTACCATAACTATTTCCGGCGATTAGATGAGGGTCCATTGGCGGATGCTCCGCTGCCCGTTGGAATTTACTATGTCCGTCTAATTATAATCTGTGCTCTTCGAGAGTGAGACAGATCCGACGATAGAACAAGTCTATAATGGATTCTGCAGGGGCGGAAACGATTGTAATCACCATTCGTCACTGGGCAAATGGAAATTTGGCTCTCCGACCTTACCGCTATTTAACACTGTCGTAAGTTTTCGAAACGTTTCATTACCATAATTTAACATCCCGTTCACATGATATTAACGTCGCTATGCGCAGTACGACGCTAGTTAGCGGGAGCACGCTCATACTCGCACGAGAACGATCGAGTCGACTTATTAAGAGAGAAACGAACGAGCGACCGCGTTTTTTTCTCTGTGTGCGCGCAAGCTACGTTATCCAGAAAAATTCATTATCTGCGAACTTAATTAGACATACCGGCGGGACGACAGCATTTTAAAATCACAATGTAAGCCATGCACCGTAATATCGCCGACGTACAAAGAGAGGGAACAGTGTAATTTATCTCGCTCTAATTTATTAAAGTTAAATCAGCTACGTGTAGAAACCAACGTTGACTAATAAAATACGAGATTAGTTTAATTATCATCACCGATATTTTTTGTTATATGTCCAATATGTGCAGAAGTAATTTCATATAATTTTTTTTAGCAAGTTTTTTTACGAATGAAATTTGTAATATAGTGCGTACAATATAAAATATTGCTATCTGCAAGAATAGCTAATAATTGTTTAAATATTATATACATATGAAATTTACCTTCTTACATTTATTTTCAAAGTAAAAATGTCAGTCGGGTCTCTCTTTCGAGACTATGATTTTTTTTAACAAAATATGACTGACGAAAAGTATCGACATGCGAAAAATCAAATGTGTTTCGAACAAGCCGACGTGAACGATTAATTTCATCGATACGGAGTAAGATTTTCGATTGCAAATGTAGCAGAGATACGTATGTACCTGGCGAGGATAGCCGAGGCGATCTCTGAGCTCTGGCCGCGTCAGCATTTGGACGATTGCCCCGTCCGAGCGGGAGCGAGATAGTTTCCGAAAAAATGCTGGGCGTGCAAGAGAGATTGCAATAGGATAGTAACGATTGCCCGTGGACTGAGGAGGTAGATGAAAGAGGGAAAATCGGTGGACCAGCAAAGCGCTTGAAAGAGATAAAAAAAGAAAAGGAACTACGGAAGAACGTTTTGCGAGATAGAGTGGATGAGGGTAAGGTAATACGGATGAGCTAAAACAAACGAAACCTAGTCGGTTCGAGCTAATTTCCTTTCCTCGATGGTTTGCTTTGATTCGATGAAGTTAGGATATCACTACACACATGTATAAATTGACGTACGCCTCATGAAACTAATAAATTTAATGAGAAAAGAATTAATTATTCCACGTATAACTTCTTTAAATGAAACTTGAAATATACATTAGTTAATATTTCATTATGTTGCTGAATTAAATTGGCGTTTATTTTCTTGCCGAATTATATTTGGTGCCTATTTACGAGATGGAATACAAAATTTCTATTACTGTCTTAATAATGCTCTTAATAAGTACGCGATAATGGTACCAGTCAGACACAATGAGCTTTAATTAACGATTGTATGAAATTCGCTGAAACAAGAGTAAAATTCACTGTCTACGAAAACTAGAAGCGTATATAATTTGAGTGTATATAATTAAAAAAACAGCAACAATGTTACAAAGTTTTTGATAATTTAACAATAACGTGTTTCATAACGAATGATATATATAACGATGAATATTCATGCATAGTTTTGAAAAATATTCAGTCACATTCCAATAAAGTTTTTTATATTTCGCATAATACTATTTGTCATAAAAATATGAAAGCTTCAGCATCGTACTAAACTAATGTTCATTTCTACGTAGATTAACTTTAATCTCGGTTTAATTTTTATCATTTTCTGATTTTTAGAACTAAGCATAGAACTAGCTTTTAGAAAAAAAAGCGTAAATTAACGTAATAAACCGAAATTAAAATTAATCTGCATTGATAGAAATGGACATTAATCATACATACCATATGAAAAATTTGATCACGCGAGATATTTAATTACACAATATTTGTTTTACGCACTGTCATTTTTGATAGCGCAAACAATTTTAATTACGCGCGTACTACGTATGCACGCATCCGTCTTTACGTACATAAATGTAAGTACGGTTACGTGCGCGACTTGCATCGCACTGCCTACTACACCGAGTTAACAATGTAGGGGTTGCAGCCATGCATGATGAATCCTGTCTGGAGTGCTGGCACGACAGGAAAGCAGCAAGTTCGCGCAGGTACTCGTAGTGTACGACGCGGGATATACTTAAGATAGCGCGGGTCGAGAACTGGTAGCGGAGGCGTTTGTTTTGACGAGAGGCGGCGGAAGAGTGACAGTGAATGAGGAAAGAGGGGTTGAGAGACAGGGATCGGGATCATAAAGCAGCGAGGCGAGGCAGAACTTCCTTCAATAATGACGCAGTCCCCGACAGGCAGCGTTGTTCCACCCTTTCGCCTCCCACTAGTTACATCCTTACAGACTTACTACCCCTTAACGACAGTTTTCAAATAGGCGTCCGACGCCTCAAACTCTGCATAACGTTCATCTATCCATCAGTCTTCTCGAGTGATGACATTGTCTTCATCCATGCTCGAGCAAAATCTATTATACCTTTTAGTGAAAAGCTATTGTCACTTCTGCTTGATTAGAAAAAACTAATATGTGTTATGAAATAAACGGTCGCAATTTTAAATAATTATTTTTTAGATAATTGTTTCTAAATTTACATCTTGATATTAACTTATGCTATGTTAATCATTTTAATTTGATTAAAATATTAATATTGTTGTATTTAACTAGAACTAAATAAAGTAAGTTTATTTTTCGTGAAAATAATGAGAGAGACAGAGAGAGAGAGAGAGAGAGAGAGAGAGAGAGAGAGAGAGAAGAGTAACAATCTATATAAATATAGTTATAGAATAAGAATGTATTTCTGTTCAAAAATCAATATCTTTAAGGAAGATTTATAGATGGCAGCGGTTTAAATTTTTCAAGTATTCTATAGAGAAACTCGTGCACTTTTGGTTTTCACCTAAAGTATCAAAAGAAACGAATCGAATTGTGTAAGTTACATTCCAAACACGTAGCTCGTACTTGAGAGAAGTATCGTCAGAGTATTCTAGTAGAGAATATGTAATAATCTAAGCGCACGCGTAACATTTCCATTATATCATAAAGATTACTATTATACATTTATGATTTTCATCAATTTTAGCATTAATATTATAAGTTTTAAATTATATATTTTTTTATTCATGGCAATTATATTCTATCAAGATTTTATTGCAATGATATTCTCTATTAACCATCAAATAGTGTATTATTTAAAATTATATATGTTATTGTCGAGAATACTAATTGCATTTTATTATTTAATGTATCCATTACAAGCTTCATTTTTTGATCGGTGAAAAATACGCGGTAAGATTTCACTTTTTATGTTAAAATTACCACAGTTGATCTGCCATAAGAATACATTAGAATTTTATAATGAAAAAAAAATATTCTTCAACGTTACATAATTAAAATAACGGATTAGCGAAAGGTAAGAGAAGAAAATCAGGTGTAAAATGTAGAAGTACTTATTAAATTATTATCGACTATTGGCGGAGACGCGACGTTCCAAGTGTCACGGCGACAGGGTGGAGAAATCGGTTGTGAAGGAGGATATTGTGACGGTAGGTCGGGAAGGCGTGGCCTGTTGAGGCCGAAGGGAACGGAAGAAGGGTGACTTTGACCCTCTCCTCGCAAACGGAATCCGTACTGAAGGGATCTCCATCCCCTCGTCTCATCGTCTCGCTTTCTACCGCGCTCGTGCGACTTACGATGCGTGATGCGACGCCTGATGTGTGCGCACTCTTGTTGGCTGCTGCGAGGCGGAACATACGTAATATGTGTGCATGTGTGTGTGTGTGTGTGTGTGTGTGTGTGTGTGTGTGTGGGGGGAGGGGGGGCGTGCGTGCGTGCGTGCGAACGTGCGTGCGAGCGTGCGTGCGTGCGTGCGCGCGTGTGTACATGCTGCTTGTACACTCACACATTCTGTACGATACAATCTCATCGTGCGTGTATTCACTAATACTTTCAGGAGCGCGGTGCAATGTCAAAGGGTTGTAGTGCGAGAGGTGCAGCAGGGGGCTAGAAGAGAATGCGAGCTCAGAGGGTGTAGTAGAGTAGGAGGGTGTCTAGACGGGCGAGGTGGTTGGATGACTGGGTGGCAATCGCGGTAGTATGCAGAGGCCTGCATCGTGTCATGCATTGCGAAGGTGAAGGATTGAAGGGAGAGAAGGTGGAACTACTTCTTCAGGCACATAAGTCTTAAGATGAAGACTGGCTTCTTTCCTGTATATCCTCTTACTCGTCTCTACCTATCCCTATGAGACATATGAAACTAGCTGGCAGAAAGAAAAAAGTAGAACTCTTTAATCGTGGATCAAACATAATGATAGCCTCGTGATTTGAACATTGGTCATGATTAGTTGCTATTGAAGAGAAGATATCTATTTGATGTCTTTTCCTTAACCGTCTAAAGATTGCGGTAGATTGAAACACGAACTCAGTATTTTTGTTTTATAACGTTCACTAAGTGTTATGATTGAAAACTTTTATTATTTTTATATTATGAGAGTATCTAGAGCAGAACAAAATATTTGAAAGCCGAAAAGATAACTGGAAAGTAAATGCATTAAAAGTCCCGGAAACGTATGAAAGCAGAACTTTATATAACTACATCAAATTCATATATAAAAGGACATATCGTGGTGATGATCTTCAATATTTTAAGTGAACTTTATCTTTCTTGTATTCGTTTCTATAATGTAGATTGACTTAATTTTTAAATTATTGTTTATCTTTTTTCTAATCTTTTCTAAAAATTAGAAAGGGATAAAAAATAAATTAAACCGAGATTAAATTTAATTTACATTGATAGAAATAGACATTGGACTAGTTAATGGATAATCGCGTCCTTTATGTTGGCATTTTATAAAAATACTTACCTAGTACCTTTTTGAAATTTGAAAAAAAAACAAAAAAAACAAGAAAGTTTTAAAAATTAATTCTCCGTCTATTATTACTTTTGGCACAAGCGAAATTTCACTCAAAAGTTTCTCCAAAAGTAAAAGAGAACAGAGTCTAGTTCCCCCCCCCCCTCCTAAAATATCGTATTAAAAAATTATGTGGTAATAGAGATGTTGGAAAAAAAAACTAAATTTTTTCATATTTTTTGAAAAAACTGCAAAAAAAGAAAAGAATACCGTTTCCAGTTATTAAAAAAAAAAAGTAACTTATAACTGTAGGGATGTTATAAGTAATACGTTACTTCCATTTTACTTATTGATTACAATTTACTATGTTAAATAACTTAATGCAAGCATCATTCAATAAAATTAGATTTAAGAATAACTCAATAGCATTTCAGTTTCATTTAAACGAGATAATATTGATACATTATCCGAAATTTCGCAAATATAATAATATCCCCCCTAATTTCCTACATTTCTCATAAAACGTTTTCTGGTTTTATGCGATTTTAATATTAGCTTAAACATTCATTACAATTATTTTACGCAGCGAGATCTTATGAAATAGTTATTCAATGTAAAAACAGAATGATATCGGAAAAGTGTGCTTGCGTATTTCGCCTCATTAATTTTATACCGAGTCCACAAATGGCACCCAAGTGACGGAGCATCCCATATATGCTACGCAAATTTCCATAAATTACACATCATACTTGCATAATTTTAATTAAACAAACACGTACGAACTCCAGCTCGACGAAAACGTAACGGATATTTCCGATAGTTCATTTACTGATCGATCGTAACGTGCTTGTACGTGTGTACGATAGCAGTATGTATTATTTGCTTGTACTCTACGCATACTGAATATCTTGCGCCTCATCAATTTATTCCGTACATTTAGCAAACGATCCGTATAAATAAAAATTACGAATATCATGATTATGTTCAGACTCGATTGCACATACAATTCAAGTACAGATCGTTCAATTTCAATCTATGTAAATGTTCAAGTGCTATCGAATGATTATTACAAATAACAATATTGATTAAATCTTGCGATTTCGGCGCAACTTAAAGACAAAAAAAGAAAGAATTCACAAATTTGTCTTGATGAGATGCGCATAATGCAGCCTCGCCTTTAGCGGCGAAGAAAGATGAAGCCTTTTCGTACCACATTATACACGACTACCGTTTGCTTCCTTAGGTTGGCTTAGCCCTCGCGCTTCATATTCGATTTCAGCCTTCAACCGGCCATCCCTCCGGGGCTCTTCGACGAGGCTACTCACGCACGTATGACGTATCGATGCACGGCAAGCGGCGCTTCCCTGTTACAGCTCCCATTTCTGGTCTGCGTGTCTCGTTTTCGGCAACCGGATATCATGATCCTTCGCGTGCAATACACAAATTTGCCTTCGTTTTGCACGATAGACACGCGGCGTTCGAACTTGAAACGGATTGGCGAAATTTATAACGTCCAACAGAACATTCATTTAAAAATATTACATGACTTCTGCCGTGGGAGAAATGCATAATTTGAAAGATATTCCCTTCTTTTTAAGGAATGCAAAAATAAGAAATAAAATTATTATATAGGGAAAAAACGCAATATATATGTAGCATAAAAATAATAAACGAATCCTTTCTTAATTTATTTGATAGAATTGATATGATGATACGAATGAACGCTTTCATTATATTAGTCAAATTATTGGATAAGTTTACAGAAATAGAAAATAAATAGAAAAAAATTTACAGAATGTATAAACTACATACAGCATAGAATAATTCCTGCGAGAACGAATATGAATGTGAATGAAGACATTAATAGTATTCATAAGTGCGTTAAAAGCGGCAAATGCTAACTTGTAGCATATGCACGAATATGAACGGAACGAACATTGTGAACTAATTCCTATTTCGATTGCGAGCTCAGATAATCCGATAATATGAGTTAATTATTTTGCATAACGTGCATATTCGTTCGTTGCCATGCAGGATAGATATTAACGATATGAACGTCTTTTTCAATGATGGTATCGGATGGTTACAAGCAGAAGAATGAATAAAAAGTTATTATTATCGGCAGGGCAGGTGCATTGGGACTACGAATTATCCGTACTGAGTTTGAAGCATTAAGGGCATGAAATTGGTATTTTGAGCTATAAACGAGAACGTTGATAATTTGATAATATCGGATATTCGGGCCGGCTCGCGTACAAAGTTATGCCTCGAGCGGCGGAGCCAGAATGATCGAATTTATATTTACTTCAAGGTCAATGATGAAGCATAGTCTTAGCAAATACATTTATGAAGGAGGGTAAATGTGTCGAACTATGAGTTAAGTCTCGGATAGAAAGGCCGATTTCTATCGCGGTAGATACGTAAACTAAGGATTAAATTAAATTATGAAAAGACTAATGTGTACATAGTAAAAAGCATTCTTTTCTGTGAAACGATCCATTCAAGTTCTTGTAATTTTTACTAAATTAATACTCGGATATATTCGAGTATTAATTTAACATAATGCGATTGTGTTACTTGAATATTTTGTGTAAATTGATATTCAACATTCCTTTGTGTTAAAATAACTCATTTATGAATAAATGAACAAATAATATAAAAACAATGTTAAAACGTAAATTCTAAGATAAATAAATAAAATATATTAATTTAACATATTGTATTTGTTAATTTAATATATTATATGAATGTGAATCTTATTGTTGACGAGCATAGAATTATATTTGACACTTACAACAAACCTATATCTTCTGAAAGATATTGCAATACCCTATCTGTATAAAAGAAGTGTAATTTTTAGTTTATTTGACAGAATTTTTCTTTTATCTCACTCGAAATTCCATTATAAGAATATTATTTATATGATACAAATTTTATTGAGAAACGGATATCCTCTTCCTTTTATATTCTCCGCAATTCAGATGAGAATTAAGTTCCATTCTTATAAAATTAAGTCCACCAAAATTCAAACTAAAGACTCTAATAAGTACTTAACTGTACCTTTTGTAAGAACCATTTCTAAATCTTTTTCCAACATAGAAATGTCAATTTAAAACCATTTATAATTCCGAATACTCTGAAAAAATACATCACAAAAACTGAAAAAGATATTCTTGAGACAGCATCAAACCATGTGATGTTGTTTATAGGATCTCATGCAACGATTGTGATGCATCATATATTGACCAGACAAAAAGGCAATTGAAAACAAGAATTGCAAAGCATTCGTCGGATATTAATAAAAAATCAGGCTCTCCAAGTGTCATATCTAATCATCGGATTTCACTTGATCATAACTTTGATTGAAACAAGATTGGAACAAGTTAAAATTTTAGATAGGGAACCATTTTACAACAAAAGATTGACTTCAGAGATGATTTTTATAAAGAGACAAAAGAATGGACTTAATTTACAAAGCGATACAAAATCGTTACCAGAAATATACTCTCCTGTTATACAAGCACTTTCCCCTTTCTGAATGTTTCCCGTCATCTTTTCCCTTTTCTTCCAACTTTCGCACCACTCACGTTGAATGATTTTTTTTGTTACTTGATACTGTATCAGTTTGAAATAAGTTTTCAAGAGACACGGAAGTATATGGCAAATTTTATACCTTTGGAGTTCTGGTTTTAACACTGCTTATTTTATACACTATGTATGCGCTGTAATTCTGATCATCTTTATTAGTAGTAATACAGGTATGATACGAATTGTGCGACATTTTAATTTGCGTTTAATTCTCTTTAGTTTCAATTATTACTTCATATATTACT
>Ga0157364_1006102_pt1 | contig 12346 bp, 4 predicted proteins | sample AttsexASBM2_FD_111476 | JGI IMG/M metagenome (GOLD analysis project Ga0157364, IMG submission 111476) | Fungus gardens microbial communities from leaf cutter ant in Ribeirão Preto, State of São Paulo, Brazil - Atta sexdens ASBM2 | ecosystem: Host-associated > Fungi > Mycelium > Unclassified ...
ATTCTCCCAAGTCCCGTGATCAGTCTTGTGACTATGCCATCAATTTGTGACTGATGTGACAGCGTGACTGATAACCCCTAACCTGAGTTGTTCTAAAAATAGAAAATAGAAAATAAAAGAAAAAGAACAATCAAATAAAAGAGAGAAAATAAAAATGAACGAAGTCCACCATCAACGATCTTGACAGTTCCCATGATTGACACATATTATAAGATTTACAGATATCTCATTGTTCCTTGGATGAGAAGTCTAGTTTAGATATCCTAGAGGATAAGATGAGTAATTTTGGTTTAACACTAAGAAAGATCTTGTAAGGCCAAGTAGTTAGATTAATTCTCATTGTAAGATCTTTTTTTAATGATACTCATAACTGGAACTGAAAGAATAGATCAATATAAGATAAAGAATAGACTGATAACAATTCAATTCTGGAAAGCTAATTGGTTAAGTGCTTTGCCTACTATTTGGCATAAACCTATCTAGTTAGATCTAATTTTGGAAAGCTAATTAGTTAAAGACTCTATATAAGAATCTGTGTTCACTTGAAATTCAATGTCCAAAGCTCCACTAAATCTTATAGTCTTTCTTAGACTAACACTGCCACTTTCTATAATCAAACTTAAGTCATGTCTCTCAATATTTGATACTGCTCCACTCTAGTTTTTGCTATTATAAGCTTCTTCTCTTTTCTTTTAAATATTTCTATCTAGATTTCTGACTATCTAGTTATTATTATTTCCTGGTTATGTCAGCATTGTTCTGATCACAAGAAAACTTGACAAGGAGTCCCTAATATATTCCTATCCTACATATACTACTATTACAAGTCTTACCCTAAACTATATATATTGTTTATAAGTGTACCATATATTACTGTTCTAGTTTCTTTTATTATATTCTAAACTTATAATATTACATCATGTGACATGTCATGTGACTGCAGTCATATGTCTTTTTATGAAAGAAACAATAAAAGAAAAAAGAAAATTAAATCAAGAAAAATATATAAAATAAAAATTAAATCAAAATAAAATATAAGAATTTAAGTATACTATGATAGTAATACTTCTATCCAGGCTGGACCATAGTACAATAGAATAGTATTTCTTTTCTAGCTTAAGAAATTTATATCTACTATTAGTTTACTAGTATAACAATAATCAGTTTAGACTTAAGTTGAAGCTAGAGTGTTGGAATCACCAAAATGTGAGAAATCCTATCTGGAGTACTATATAGATACAACTCTATACTGATTTACTTAGTGAGCTTTAGCTATTAAGTCAGTACTAGTTCTAAATATATCTATAATAGAGAGACTGTTGGTTAAAGGTTTGGCTTACTATTAGCTGTTGAACAGATATCTGTAGATATCAGAAATCTTCTCAGTGGACTTTGTTGTTTTCCATTTTCCTAGTCTTTTATGATTTCTCTTTTCTTTTATAGTTTAGTTTTCTTTTTGGACTTAGCTAAGAGGTATGATGTTATATTATATATAATGGTTACACATATTAAAGTTACATAGTTATGTAACTTGGTAGAATATTATGGAAACTATGAGAAGAACTTAGTCATAGCTTTAGAGTAAGTTAGATATGTATAGACTAAATTTTAGAGGTATATAAAGTAGACTAAATAGAGAGGTCTTTTAAAAAGAAAGATTACTGAACATAATAGTATAAAGAGATTAGTATATAAATGTTAGCTTTCTACTATAAATTTTTAAGATCTACAAAAGATGTCTCAAAACAGACAAAATAGTATGTAAAATAAAATTCTTTTTACTTGAGTAAAGAACTGAAAAAAAAAGTAAAATTTAACATTGTAAACAAAACTCTGGAAATTAGTTTAGATAATGTATTTGGTTTTATTTATAGAAAAGTAATAGCTCTTTCAACTGAAGAATTAAAAATATCTTTTATTCAATAAAAAGTTTATAAATTTAATATAAATAAAATTTGGACCAAATAAAAATGATCTATGTTTATATAGCAAAAACTTTTATTCTTAATATACAGAATCTATCACTTCATTATCAAGTTACAAATACCACTGAAGCCTATAGTCTTTTATTCTTTCTGTCTACAAGCCTCAAATACTACTGCTAACTCCATAGAGTTCTTCAAGTCAATATTACTACTTAAGTTCTAAAACTCTTTCAAATACTGTTCCAACAACAATTATAATCTCTTCTTTTCTACTATTGTTCAATAAGCTTTCTATTATTTGGTTAACATTTGAGATCATTTCATCTAGGTTTCTGACTACCTATATCAAACTTGGAGATAATAGACTTATTTTTTTTCTATCTCTCTTATATTATATAAGTCTCTTTTATTTTCCTACTTTTATTTTCTTCTATTCTCTTTATTTTTTTCTTATTTTAAACTTAGTAAAGGAGAACAATGTAATGTTACATGTGACTGTCACAAATATCACAATTAGGTCACACATGTCACTGTTACTGTCACAATATCATGTAATATATAAGAAAAGTGATATCATATATCATATAATGACACTTATATATATATAACTCATAATATTTAGGATAGACTAGATGTAAAGTGTATACAGACCATGCACCAGAAGTATATAGAGTAGACTTCCTTGTACTAAGGACTGTACTGAGTTTTCTTGTGTAAATCAATATGAGATTTATTTTTTGTCCTAACTTTAGACTTAAATCATAACAATTTGGTATAATTAATTTAAGGTTAGATCAGCAGCATTCCACCTGATGTTCTGTTTGATTGGTATAGACCAATTATAGTATTTAGAATAGCTATTGTCTTCAGAGAACTCTATTCTGCTTTTTTAGAATTCTCTAAAGGTAAGTTATATATTGTGTAACTTAGAAATAATAAACTTGAGATTCTCTAGAGTCATAAACTCTACATAACTTTGCAGACTTTTCCAGTCACTCTAATACCTCCTAAATACTTTTTGTAGTTTTAATAGAATTCTTTGTAAAAGAAGCTCTAAACTTTATATATATTATTTCAATTGTTACTTATATTAAAGGCAATTTATATTTGCTGGAAATATTCACAAGTAGTATAGTATCAGAGTTGAAGACAATGCTATTTATTTATTTATTTTATTTATATTATTCTTTTTTATTTATATTCTTATTTTAAACTTAGGGTTAGAGGTTAGTGTAATGTTACATATCACAGTCACACAAAAGAATATAGAAGGTTTTAGAATAATGATGTCATACCACATGTCAATGGCATGTAATATATATACTTTTTAGGATAGACTAGGTTTAGTATAGTACAAACTAACAGCCTAGTATGTATAAGTAGGATATATTGTACTCAGAAATTCCATTGAGTTCTCTTATATTAACTATTACAAGATTTCTCTTTTATCTTAATACTTTGAGATTTAAGTTGTAATATATAAAAGACAGAATGAATGATGTAACTTAGTAGAATATAAAGATAGAAGTGATTCAGAAGTGAAATACTATACAAATAAGATGACCTTAGCTTCAATGAAAAGATATTGCATCTAGCTTAACTTTATCATGTGGTTATATTTTGAAAGAAGGTTTGAATAAGTTTAAAGAAAGTATAGCATAATTACAAATTGATTATTAGACTAAAGAACTACATATGGTAGCTATCATTCTTAAATACAGGAAGTCTTTTTTAATAATACTACTACTGTACATATTCTAAATTGTTGGGTACTATAAAGATTGTCATTTGAAACTCCATGAGATTGATGAGAAATAGAAAGATTTTAGTTCTTAGATTAATGGGTGATCAGGATAAAGCATGATCTATACTAGAAGAGGATAAAAGGGTGTAGATGTTAGATACAGTTGGATAATATGTAACAATCCATAGTTTTTGACTCTAGTTCTTTTCTGAGATGTTTAAAAAGATATAGATATTACTTTTAGCAGCTATGCAATGCAAGGCTACTCTTTGAATCCTTGGTGCATTTCTGTTAGAATTATGAATAATTTCTTTCTTATTTATTTATTTTTAGTTTTTATTTATATATGTCACATTCATATATTATATGATGATGATATAGATAAAGTTATTGAAGATTCTAGAATAGATAATATTATACAGTATGATAATAGCTTGTTGGCCTTATAGGAAGTATATGGATTTTAACAATTTAGAATTAAAGACAGTAGACTTGTTCTTTTCTCCTTTATCTCTTATTTTGAACTTAGAAGAGACAAGATAATATGACAAGATATGATAACTGTCACTTATAAGTCATATAGATCACAGTCACAGTCAAAATATCATATGACATCACAAAAAGATAACATTATACATTATAAAAGATATAATAGCTTTATCTATATAGACTTATAACATTTAGAGTAGGCTAGATATAGATATACACAGACTATACATTAGAGATATATAAAGTAGACACACCTATACTAAGAACCTTACTGAGTTCTTTTGTGTTAAATAATATCAGTTTTCTCTTTTGACCAAATCTCTAGGCTTAAGTCATAATATTAGAACTAAGTGTACTTTCTTAAGGCTGCCTAATACTAGGCCCCCTCTAAACTTACTCTTTTATCATTCTTAACTGAGAGGTAACACTGTCCTTGAGTCAGAAAGAAAAAGCCAGGCCCTAGGCTTATGAAAAGAGTAACAGCCACTAAAAAACTTGCTTAAACAACAGTAACCAGACCCAAGCTACTGTTTAGATGTACTCATTGTTTAATTAGATAGTGTTATAGTAGTATACTTGTACCTGCTCAGTAGAAGGCTTGTACTGCAAGTCCATTGTGACTTGTCTATACAAAGTGATGATGTTCTCTAGTAAAAAAGCATCTAGTTTAGGTATATTAAGATACAAGTTCAATTAGAGTAGTATTGAGTAGGGTAGTAGACAAGTAGTCAGTAGATAGTGTAAAGTGGGACCAGTTGAGGGCCTACTAGTATTTACAGAGATTTTAACAAGCTCTTATTATAGGTTAGAGAGTGAAGTCAGTACCAGCTTTTCTTTTTTGCTCTTATATACCTCATCTTTTCCTATACTACCACATTTTACACCCATACTCACATTAACCCTTACTATTTTACTACTATCTTACTAAATAAGTCAACACAATGTAATGGAGCAGTTGCAGCTCTTGATAAGACAATGAGCAGAACAACTGGCAGCTAGTTTAGAAAAAGTAGAAAAAATAGCTTCAAAGCCTAGATATAGATTTCAATCAGAAGTGGCCAAGCTATTCTTATTTGATAGAGATCCAGAGAAGATAATGGATTTTGTAATAGCATGCAAATTGTATATTAGAATAAGGATGAGAGAAAAGTTGGTGGAGAAACTGGTATATTGGATTTTGATATATATATAGAAAGGATCAGTAGATGTGTGGAAGAAGAATATATTGGCAGATTTGGAGTGAAGAGATTGGGAATTTATATCAGCAGGAAAATTATTGGCAGTATTAAAAAGGAAGTTTGGGGAAAGAGACAATAAGTCTGTAAAAGTGGCAGAACTCAAACAGCTAGAATAAGATCATCAGACTATAGACAAATTTGTCTAAATGTTCAGAGAAGTAGCAAAAGAAAGTGGATATGAGAAGAGAGCTCTAATAAAAGAATTTAAGAAAGAAATGAACTGAAATATCAGATACAAGCTCATAAAAGCAGAATAATCTCTCTTGGATATTGATAAGTGGTTTGACAGGGCAATTAATTTGAATAGAAATTGGAAGAAGAGCAGAAAGGAGAATGAAAGGATGAAAGAAAGGAGAGAAGCTCTAGCACCAAGACCAAACATATCAGCAAATGCTAGAAGGGCACAATAATGACAGTTGCTATAGTTCTAAGTATGGCCAAGAAGGTAAAGCTTTTAGTAGGTACTGACAGACCATATTCTAATAGAGAGAGTGAAGAGGACTAATACCACCATAGTATATCTGCAATAGCAGCAGATAGTATTTGCACTAAGATATGACCCATATGTAATAGAGATGGATAGGAGAAAAAATTGCTACAACTGTGGAGGATTTGAACATATTGCAAAATACTGTAGAAATTGTGAATTTGTAGTGCAAGAAAGAAAAATAGAGGACAAATACAATCATAATACAAACAATTTAAAATATAAGGAGAATCTAGTAGTTTTCAACTAGGTTCTAATTATAACAAGTTTGCAATACTCAGAAGTAGAATAATAGAAAATATATTCTGCTGCAACTTGAATGAGAATGCTCTAAGAGAAGTAACAGTAAAGATTGGATTAGAAAGAATTGACACACAAGAAAGAATAATAGTGGAGGCACTATTAGATAGAAGAGCAATAGATCTAGTTATAAGCTCAGAGTTTGCAAGGAAACAAGAATTTAAGTTGAAAAAATTTGAAAGACCAATATATATAAGAAATATAAATGGAATGTTTAATAAGAAGGGACCAATAGAGCATACTATAGAGGTAAATATATTTTACAAGAGACATAGGGAGAGAACTAAGATTGATGTGATAGGAGGGCAGAAGTGAAATGTAATTTTGGAGATGCCTTGGCTTACTCGCCATAATCCTGAAATTAATTGGAAAACTAGAAAAGTAAAAATAATGAGATATCCTGAAAAATGTAGAAAGCAGTAGAGACTGAAGCAAGGAAAGTCAGGGTAGTAAAAGCAAAAGAATGAAGAAAAAGGGGAGGAGAAGGGGAATAAACAAAAGGAAAAAAAGAAAAATAAACCAAAGAAGAAGAAGAAAAATGAAGGTAAAGTAGGTGTTAGAAAAGTGGGAAATCTAAGATAAAGAGGAGAAAACAGCAAAGTCAGAGGAAGAAGCCAAGAGACTGGTTCCCCCAATGTTCCACAAATAGATTCAGGTCTTTGGAAAGAAAGCAAGTGAAAGGATGCTAACAAGGAAAATGTGGAACCATATGATAGAGATGAAGAAAGGATTTGTATCCAGGAAAAGGAAGATGTATTCTTTGTTTAGAAAAGAGAAGAGAGAGATGTGTGAGTTCATTAACAAACAATTGAGGAAGGGATACATTAGATTCTTAAAATCTCTTTAAACAGCACTAGTATTTTTTGTAGAAAATATCTGTATAAAAATTATTTAATAAGTTAGACTTATGATAGGGTTATAATAATATATGGATAAAGAAAGAAGACAAGTGGAAAACAGCATTTACCAGCATTTACCACTCCAGAAGAGTCCTTTGAACCAGTAGTGATGTTCTTTGAGCTTACCAATTCTCCAGCAACATTTCAAACAATGATAAATAAGATTTTATAGGACTTGATCAATATAGGGGATGTAGCAAACTTCTTTGATGATATCATTGTGAGAACATAAGAGGAGAAAGAACATAATAAAGTGGTAGAAAAAGTGATAAAAAGATTGGCAGAGAATAACTTGTGTATATAAAACCAGAGAAGTACAAGTGGAAGATAAAGAAGATAGAACTCTTAGGAGTAGTAATAGGGCCAGAAAGAATCAAAATAGAGAAAGAAAAGATGAAAGGAGTGTTAGACTGGCTGACTCTAAAAGAGATCAAGGATTGGAGAATTGGAGGCATTTGTTAGAGAGTGTAAAGTTTAAGTTTGAGATCTGTACGGACTATAAGAACTTGGAGTATTTCATAAAAGTACAAATGTTGAACAAAATAAAAGCCTGCTAGATACTATATTTGTCAAGATTTGACTTCACCTTAAAACATGTACTAAAAACAAAGATGAGAAAGGTATATAAATTAAGTAAAAGGTCAGACTGGAAAGTAGAAGTAGAAAAGAATAATGAAAATAAAATATTAATAAAATAAGAACAGATTTGAGGATTAGTAGAAGTAATAGTAAAAGAACTAGAAGTAGATATAGTAGAAAAAATAAAAAAGGCTAGAGAAAAGGATGATGAAGTAGTTAGAATAGTAGAATAAATGAAGAAGACAGAGGTAAAAATATTAAGAGACAAGGAATGGCAGGTAGAGAATGATCTATTACTAAAATAAGGAAAGATATATGTACTCAGGAATAAAGAGTTGAGAACAGAAATTATCTAACTATACTACAATATATTAGTAACTAGATATAGATGATAGTGGAAGACAACAGAACTGATGGCCAGGAATAACCAGAGATATAGAAAGGTATGTGGACGGCTGTGACATGTGTCAAAGGATAAAGAATAGAATAGAGGCACTGGTATGGAAGTTGATAGCAAATGAGATCCCAGAAAAACTATATATGCATCTAACAGTAGACTTTATCACAAAACTACTATTAGTAGTAGGAAAAGACATAATTCTGATGATATGTAACCAGTTGTCAAAGATGGCACACTTTGTAGCTACAAAAGAAGAGATATCAGCAGAAGACTTGGCAAGATTGTTTAGAGACAATGTATAAAAGTTGCATAGATTATCAGAAAGTATGATATCTGATAGAAAACCACAGTTTGTAGCAGAGATGACAAAAGAACTAAACAATATGGTGGAAATCCAGACAAGGTTGTCAATGGCATTCTACCCACAGATAGATAGGTAGACAGAGTACATGAACCAGAAGCTAGAATAGTACTTATAGTTTTTTGTGAATCATAGACAAAATGACTGGTCTGAGTGGCTGATGTCTATAGAGTTTGCAGTAAACAGCAAAGTTTATTCAACAACTAAAGTATTTCCCTTTATGGAAAAGTATAGGTAGAAATTAAGAATAGGAGTAGACATTAGAAAGAAGGGGAAAATAAAAAAGGTGACAGAGTTTGCAACAAGAATGAAGCAAATTCAGGAAGAAGCTGGAGCAACACTAAAATGAGCACAAGAAGAGATGAAGAAACAGGCAGACAGGGAGAGAAAGAAAGTAGAACTATGAAGAAAGGAAGATAGAATAATGCTGAGTACAAAAGACCTAGTATTCAAAGAATGACCAGTGAGAAAATTAGTAGACTACTATGTAAAACTATATACCATTGAGAAGGTAGTATCTACTAATGCAGGTAAACTAAAACTGCCCATCACAATAAAAATTCATCTAGTTGTGAATGTGAGTTAAGTAGTAAGGTATTGAGAACTAGTAAGAGGACAAAGGGTAGAGGAACTGGAACTAGTAGAAGTTAATAGAGAAGAAGAGTGAGAAGTCAAAAAAATGCTGAAAAAATAAAAGATAAGAAGAGTAACAAATTATTTAGTGTGATAGAAAGGATTTACACCTGAAAATGATACATAAAAAAGAGGAGAAGATCTAGAGAATATAAAAGAAGTAGTGAAGAATTTTAAAGAAAGAATGAATGATAAACAGCAAAAACATTGTATAGATGAGACATAATGAAAAGTTTGAAAGAGAGTACTTGAGGAAATTAGAAAGAAGTTGGTAGAAATGGGAGCCTGTTTCTCTGGAGGAGAAATCTTGAAAGGGGGGAGTAATGTCAGAATCTAAGACAGTGGACTTGTTCTTTTTCAGTTCTAGTCTCTTATCTAAAGTCTTCCCTATTTTTTACTTGGATTCTTCTATCTCTTTTCTCTTTTCTTTTCTCCTTTATCTCTTATTTTGAACTTAGAAGAGACAAGGTGACATGACAAGGTGTAACAACTGTCACCAGCAAGTCATGCAGGTCACAGTCACAGTCAAAATGTCATGTGACACCACAGAAAGATAATATTATACATCATAAAAGATATGATAACTTTATTTATATAGACTCATAACATTTAGGGTAAGCTAGATGTAGATATACACAGATCATGTACTAGAGGTATATAAAGTAGACACACCTGTATTAAGAACCCTACTAAGTTCTTTTGTGTTAAATAATATCAGTTTCCTCTTTTGACCAAACCACTGGGCTTAAGTCATAACAAATTTTATATTTTATCTACTATTGAAATTGAGGCTCTAATAGGTCTTATTCTCATTTATCTTCATCTTAAGAAGCTGGTTAAGTAGTCTTGTCTTAAGACTACTACTTTTCCCTCTCAGTATATACTGATATCTTGTGTTAGATGTAGTTCACATCTTATATATTTGAGATCTGGTAGAATATCTTGGAAGTCTATAATAAGTGATTTATGTGTTATCTAAGAACATGGAAGATAGATTGGAATAATCCTTGACTTCAGCTTGTATGCTACACCTCTACTGATCACACTGGTCACATATTTTGGACCAGAAACTAAGGACTTAGAGAGTGGAGAACCACTAGAAGATGGGAAGGTATATTATTACCAACACCAGAAGTAGGTGTTAGTTTTAGTTGATTTTCAGAATAACTATTACTATGTAAACTACTGGATTATAAACTAGAGTAGTTCTCTAGAATGAAGGCTATTAAGCAAGTTACCCTAATTCTAGTAATCTTCAGATGTTAGGAAGGAGAGGTTTATAAAGTTAACAAGGGCCATCAAGAACATCTGAGGTGGAATAAAGATATATGATCTATACTAGAAAATATTAGGAAGTATAGATGAGAGATAGGAGATTATCCATGGGTTGGAGCAGATGTGGTTAGAAAATAGAATGTGATATCTTGTCAAAATATAGTTCTCACTTTAAGTGGATACCCATGATTAGTTATGTGGTAGGAAGGTCAGATCAAGTATAAAAGCTTATTTGGAGATGGATGTGGTTATCTATGAGAGTAAATGAAATATTTGGGTTATAAATCAAGTTAGAGAACTTATCTATAACTCTATAACTTAACCTTAGATGACAATCTTAACTTATGTATTGTACCACTGTCTGTTGTGGTCATAATTTTGGACGACTGAGGAAGTAAGTTATCTAGTTGATAGAGTAAGACTTAGTCATTGTCTTTGTTAATTTTCAGACTGGAGATTACATAATATATACTTGTTCTTATTATTTCTGTAGTCAGAACTGTGGCTAAGGGAATGGTAGTATAAGATATAACTAGAGAGACATTATAGAGACAGTTTCTAAGTTATAAGATAACTAGAAGTCTAGGTAATAAGTTGCTAAAAGGTAAAACACAAGAGGTTGATCCATATACAAGTGAACATAGATGCAGAAATATATCTAGAATTGATTAGAATTCTATTCATAGGTAAGGAAGCAAATGTTTCAGATATCTTAAAAGTTAGTCTATAATATGTCTCTATTTAGTGCTAAAAACTCAAAGAGTGCTTGTTCTCATCCATTATTGCTTTCTCCTATAAAACCTAGTTTGCTTGATTAAAGAGCTCTTTTTTGAATACTGAAATACCATATCTCAATCTCACTGAATGCTTCAATCTTTTTGATAATAAAACTACCAAGTTGTAAGTTGCTTGGCAAATTTTCTGATTACATCTTCTTCCACTCTTGCAATCACTTATGTTATAATTGATATCTCATACTTTACAGGTGTTCACTTCATGATTACCTCAACCTAAACATATGTTGGGATTGTTTCATTTATGAACTTCTATTTTACCATGCCATATGTTTTCCTTATGTATTATCAGTCAGTATCTCATATAACAGAAGAGGTATTCTCATGTGAACCTCACTTTCTACTTATTGTTTCCTTATAAATGCTTCTCTTATTCCTCATAGTCTATAGTTATATATAGTATTAGATACAGTCCTATATCTTAATGCTTTACCAATTAATCATCTTACTTCTTTCTTAAGTTTTTGCCTAAGTTGCAATTTGAGCCAAGTTTAGGATTGTAACAACTTAAGTTTTACAAATCCTATTTAGAGTCTCTTGACTATCTGTGTCTTATGGCTTTTTCTTCTTTCTCTACTCTTGTTGTTACTAATACAAGTGTTATACCCCCAAGAACATACAGACTATCTCTGCTGTGCATGTCTGGAGACTAGGATAACAGATATCATTCTATAAAGCCCCAGCTGGTTGGACAACTACTTCTGATGCTAAGCTGTTTACTATAAGGCTAGGTATTACCCAGGCTACTAGTATGGATATTGAACATATTATTCTTATTACTAATATTCTAGATTATGCTAAAAAGGCAGTGAACCCCTCTGTATATTCTGAACAAGCTCATTCATTGGCTAGTCTGCTCTATACTTAGATCATTCTTGTTAAGATCGTTGACAGTGGACTCCATTTTTATTTTCCTCATTTTATTTTATTTTATTTTTATTTTACCTTTTTCTTTTATTTTTCTATTTTTAGAACAACTCAGATTAGGGTTGATCTGTCACACTGTCACATCAGTCACAAGTTGATGGCATAGTCACAAGACTGATCATAGGACTAAGAAGAAGGAAGTAGAAGATTCTAGAATAAAATGATGTCATACAACATAAACACCACATGTTGGTCTCATGCTCTACATATAGTCATTTAGGGTAGGGTGCACAGTAGTGAGCACAGACCATGAGTAGTAGTATATAAGATAGACTACTTTGTACTAGGAACTCTA
>Ga0157364_1006103_pt1 | contig 12345 bp, 3 predicted proteins | sample AttsexASBM2_FD_111476 | JGI IMG/M metagenome (GOLD analysis project Ga0157364, IMG submission 111476) | Fungus gardens microbial communities from leaf cutter ant in Ribeirão Preto, State of São Paulo, Brazil - Atta sexdens ASBM2 | ecosystem: Host-associated > Fungi > Mycelium > Unclassified ...
AATCTCCCAAATGCAAATGCTGCTTGGTTAACACAAAATTCGACATTTCAAACACAATAAAAATCAAGATTTTTGTATGAAACTCAAAGCGATATAAACTGAATATTATTAGCAGATGTTTAACCTCTCTAAAACCACCAAAATCAGCTGTCACTATGAACCATTCACAACAGCTGGAGCTATCTTTAGGGAAATGGACCGAACTAATTTGTATTCCCAATAGGTTTAAAGCTGGTGATTTCAACCTTGAAGATCAAGAACGCCCGAATAGGCCCTCCACCACAGATGAAGATCAGATTAAAACACTGATCGAGAATAACCCACGCTATATGACACGTAAATTAGCAGAAATGTTGAATATGTCAAAATCCACCATCCATAAGCAGTTTGTGAAGCTTGGCTACATAAACCGTTTTGATGTATGGGTTCCCCACGATTTAACGGAGAAAAATCTGATGGATTGCATTTCCATTTGCAACATCGCTCGCTCTATAAACGCAACGAGGAGACACCATTTTTGAAGCAAGTAGTGATGGGGGATGAAACATGGATCATTTACAATAATGTTGAGCGAAAAAGATCTTGGGGAAAGCGGAATGAATCCTTTAGCCACCCCAAAAGCCGGTCTTCATCCAAAGAAGGTCATGCTTTGTGTCTGGTGGGATTGGAAAGGGATCCTGTATTATGAGTTTTTACCAAACAACAAGGTGATAAATTCAGAGAAGTCTTGTTCCCAATTAGACGAATTGAAGACAGCAATTGAACAAAAACGTCCAGAAATAGCGAATCGGAAAGGCGTCGTGTTTCATCAGGACAATGCGCGGCCGCATGTGTCTTTGATAACTCGACAAAAGTTGTTGGAGCTTGATTGAGGTTGTTCTATCCCATCCACCATATTCACCAGACCTCGCGCTCTCTGATTTCCACCTATTTCGATCATTACAAAATATCCTTAATGGAAAAAGCTTCAACTCTTTGGTCGAGGTAAAAAATCACTTAGAAAAGTTTTTTCGCTGAAAAACCTGAGAGATTCTGGAAGGACGGAATTTTCAAGTTGCCTGAAAGATGGAAAAAGGTTGTAGAACAGAATGGGATCTATATAATTTAATAAATGTATACTAAAATTTAAATCTTCTGCGTTTCAATTTTCCTTCAAAATCGGCACGAACTTTCCGGACAATCCGATATTTATATATATATTTATATACATAGAATTAATGATTGTGCATTAAGTATCGCATCGAACTTTCATTTTCCTTATTTTCTACATTATTTAAAAATGGGACATCCTGTATATATATTTGTAGATTTTTCTGGTAGTGTATTCTTATAGTATTTCATATTGTATATAGTATTTCATGTCACTCTAACTTGTGTTAAATGTAAACACAATTAATTTCAAAATCTATCATTGTTTATTAGAACACAAAATTTCTTTGCAGAGCATTTAAACGACCTATTTTTTATTAGTTTTGAAATGTTGTCCAAGCTTTCCTGGATAAATATGCATTTTTTCATGAATACGGACTTCTAAAAGATATATCATCAGATTTTAAAGGTGTCCATTCAAAGCTAATTTTGACCATTTTTACACCTTTCTTTCAGGTTATTTACCTGATGTATTTAATAGATTTTAATATTTTTCTATCGTTTTTAATCAATTTCTATTGGTCATGTTTTATCATAATTAATAGTGTTATATTAATAGTTTTAATCATAAATTTTATATTATTTTTAAAAAAAGTTTTTTATAATTATTAAAATATAGTTCTTCTTTTTTTATTATACTTTTATAGAATTAATTTACATATTCATATATAATTTATTAATTACAATTATGCATCGAAAATTTACAATTTTTGAAAAGGCATATCGGAATCGATGGAATTCGAATCTGGGATGATAGGCTAATATTCTAACGGTGAGCTATAATATACACTTGTGTGGATACTTTAGCATGTGATAGAAACATTTTTGGATTACGTTCTTATAAATATTAAGTCATGTTTATAAATATTGTATCATATATCTTAAGTATCGTTTTTAATCTTAATTTTTAGATTACTTGATATAGATTTTCTTTATTTCTCTATCATTTTCATTACATATCTTTGTTATTGTTTTTAAACAATTTCTATCTGGTCACGTTTTATGAAAATTAATAATTAATAATATCCTATCCTTTTTTTGAATAATAAATTTCAGATTACTTATTTTAAATATTATATTGATAGATTTTCTATTCTTCTGTATCATTTTTGTCTAAGCTAAGATATCATTTTCAATCAATTTCTATCAAAATTAGTAATATTCTTTCGTATTTTTAGTATTTTGTAAAGTGTAGAATCTTAAATTTAATTGAAATTTACGATTAAGGACATGAGAATATTAGTAACATATAGAATATTACTAATTTTGATAAAACATGACTAAAATAATTGATTAAAACCGACATTTCAGTTGTATGACAAAAACAATATGGAAATAAAGGAAATGTTGTGTACTTTAGAGTTATCTGAAATTTACAATTAAAAAACATAACATATTATTAATTTTAATAAAACATAACCAGATAGAAGTAGATTTAAAACGGTATCTAAGTTATATAATGAAAACGATAAGACAAATATATAAAATTTATCAAATATAGCAGCATTATCAGATAACATTATCAAATAGCATTTATCAAATAGTCTGAAATTTATGATTAAAAATAATATTTAAGCTATGTGATAAAAATGATATGATGTTTCTAAGAAACTATATAATTTAATCCAGAAATGTCTCTACCATATATGTTAGAATAAAATAAATGTTATGGAAAAATTATCGCATCTTACTGTTGGCAATATACCATAATGTAACATTTAGTTTATTAAGTATTAATTAATTATTCAATTAATTATTCAATGACCTAAATGAATAATTAATTATATAACAATGGGATAATTTTTCTATAACATCTATCTTATTTAAACATATAGAGATTTTCGGTTTAATTAAATAGATTCGTATAATTCTGTCGCTTATTTTATTAAATCAGATAATGTGACAGAGAAGTTTGTGTATACAGATAATTATTCTATCATGTAAATAAGATAAAATATAAAACAATAATATAATAATATAATAAAATAATAATATAATAATTTTACAGCTTTGTTATGTATGTTGAAACCTGCAAAATAATTGTTTAATGATTTGAAGGATGACACATTATATTGCCAACGACAGGATACGATAATTTTTCTATAACATCTGTTTTATAGGAACATATTTGAAATTATACAGGCTCGTTTAAACATCTTTTCGTTTATTTCTTAATCCGATTTAATAGTAATAAGATCATATAGAAAAGCTTGTGATCTCCGATAAATATTCTATTGTTTATTTAATATAAGATATAAGATAAAACGATAGAAATTTATAACTTTTTCTGTCATTATTTTAATATCCAATAGGTACGATAGATTGTGATAAAAATTATATAAGATTTCTATTAGATTTCTATAATGTCTATCGTTTCTTATTGGATTTTTTAAGCAGAGAAAAGTTCATTGACTACATTGCAGATTGAGAACGATTGTATAGTGCAATTATATATGATAAATTTCTGTACGTATTACTATTCGGGAAAATCAGATGGAAATCTATGAAATTTCGTTATCGAATTTCGTATCTTTCATATACATTTTCAATAAGTTTTCCAATTTGTTATAAAATGATTGAATCTTATAGAATTGATTTTTTACTCTGCCGATAGAAACTCATTGAATAAATTTCAGATTGATAACGATTCATTTTGTATAGTAAAATTACGATAAATTCCGATAGGCATTACTATTTTGAAAAGTAGTTACCCAAAGATTAAAGATTTACTAACAGATTTATCAATGAAATTCATTCATGAATTTCTTGGTTATCTTTAATCTTTAGATAACCAAGAAATTCATGAATGATATATTATGAAATCAAGTCTTAATCGCGTTTAATAACATCCGTAATTAACCGTAATCCGTAAAACTAACCAATTACAGTCATCAACAATCATTCCATTTCTTTGGAAGAATAGTTATGACTGATCAATTTTATAATTATAGATGTTATTAAATTCGATTAAGATTGTCGTAAACAATAAAAAATGCTCAAATATAATAATGAATTTAATTTGAATGCTACATTTATTAAAAAGAAGATTGAATAATGAATATTAAAAAAAAACAAAATGGTATTGCAGTAATGATATTACAGATAAATCTAATAATTTTCACAACAACGCATCTAATAATAAAAATAAACCTTAAATACTGATGTCCTATACTTAGTTCTAATCTGCACGCCGTATTGCTCGCACGTTCATTCACATTGATTATACTCTCATCGTATTTTGTTTCTAAAAAATTCTTTTAATCCTATTTGTATATTGTAGAAATTATTTATGTTTTAATACTTTATCATTATATTACGCATCACTTAGTTTTCAGCATATATAAATTAATAAAGATAATTCATTTGGAAATTTATTTAAAATTTTTTTCAGCACATTAACATCCATCTAATATGATATCAGATTGAACATCAAAATTTGCTTGTCAATTTAATTTAACTTGTGATATTATTCCAGTAGTTTAATTGCGTTTGTAAGACTGGAAAACATTCGGCGCGCAGTTTGAATAACTACAAAAAATATGCATGTACATATATAGTATATGTATATATATATATATATATATATATATATATATATATATGTATATATATATAAAATTCACTTTGAATTATTTGGGCATTTGAAAGATCTGGCTTTGACGTTATAGGCTTGAATATGCTTACTTAATATATACTTTACTTGGAATTTGAATTTTCTTTATTAATTTTACTACAGTGTTTTGTTCATATACAATATGGTTAGGATTGAGTGTAACAATTTTTAAAGATTATGATTTAATGCTCATTATTGATATCAAATCTTTTATGTACCTGATACGTATATTCAAATTAAATAAAATTTTTATTTTTGGGAATACTCATTATAAATAACCTTTTTAATAAGTAAACGCGTAATGATTAAGAGTTACCTCTCAAAGTGATTTTTTCAAGCTTAGCACAAAATTAGTGTAATCAATTATTGTTGCAATAAAAAACTGCAAAAACTGTCGTTATCAAATCGTTTTTAAACGATAAAATTTACGGTGTTACTTTATTTCCCATCCCTGCAGTTTTTATACAAATATATTTGTATAAAATGTTCTTTTTCAATTAGTTATTTAATTAAATGATTCATAAAATAAGAATCATGGAAAGATTCTTAACTACAGAAATTTAAACTTTGAGTGGCCTTTTTATCAGTTTTAAATATTTCAGTAATTTTTATTTAATTTTATCTCTATTTTCAATCTGAAATTACAATATTATTTAACATAGACTTGGAGCATACGATACTTGTCTTCCTGCTACATTTCCTGAAATTTTCAGAAGATTTAGCAATCCTATCTCAAAAAAATTAAAAAATTATTAAAAATGAAATAGGAATTCAACTTCGATGACATTGACCTTGACATATAATATATATTATCATATATAATATATATTATACAATATATATAATATATTGTCATGATCCTGAGTGACCATCTGACAGTTTTAGCAGTCGAGCATTGTTCGTTAAAGAGTTATTAAAAAGTAAAGTAAGGTTGAGATTTCTGTCAACCGAAGTTCAAGACGTAATTCATAGGCAGACGACGACGACGATGTTAATAGTAGTAATAGTAATGACAATAATGTTTCTTAAAGTGTTGCAATATCTCTGCTCGTAGGACATATAGAAAACAAAATAAATGCACTTTCATTATATAATTCGCATATATGCTATCGATTCATGCTATCATACATAGAACTTGATCATTCGGCACAGCAATTATTCACAGCAATTTATAGATGTGGAGACACTGGTAGTGTCTCGGCGCTAAGCTATGCACAGCGACACTGCCGTGGCTACTTTACGCGAGCCGGCGAGTTGTCTGGAATTGAGATTATTGGATCTCAATAAGGGCTGAACTGATCAGGTTTTACCATAAATGTGCTCAATCGATTGCATCCGATCTAAATATATAATTTTTATTTTTTTTCTACGTGCCCTACGAGCCGAGATATTGCGACGCAAAATTCGAAACTTTTATATTCTGAAACTTTTATATTCTGAAACTTTTATATTAAGATTAAGAAACGTTGTCATCGCTGGCTACGGAGTGGGGGATTTGTCCTTTTGAAATTTTTGGCGCAAGAGGCAAATGTGACGCTGCATGGTCACATCATACATATCTATTTTCTGTGGCTGATAAACTAGTGTACACTTTTGGAATTAAAGTGAAATAGTTTAGGTTAGAAAATCCGTTACCTCGATGGCATAAAGGAACACATAATGTGTAGGAACGATAACATGTTTTCTGCTTCTGCAATTACACAAATTAGACTTACTCGACACGAAATAAACGAATCTGGCAAAAGAAATGTATCGCTTTACCCAGTAGACTGAGGTATTAATTGTTAAAGTTGTTGATGATATTCAAGTTAGGAAATCTGTCACATCGATGGCATAGAAGAACATGAGAACATGTAATTGAATTGCTAGAATAAGTATTTTCTGCTTCAATTATATAAATTCTCTGCTTTAAGAACATATTCTTTGCTTTAAGAATACAAATTATTTTTTATATAATTTTTATTTTTACAGCAGAGTATTTAGTCTACAGCAGAGTCTTAGTTAAATATTTGTCTGTAAAGCAGAAAATTTGTTTAATTCTCGATGCAGATTTCCTAATCTGAATATCTGTCAACTTTAACAATTAATAACTCGATTCGCGGAGCAGAGCGACACATTTTTTTTGCCATTTGTTCAAGTAGTGCAAAAACGCATCGAATGAATCTAATTTTATCAACCTCGAAGAGATGAAGAGATTAAATTCAACAATTACCGAATGTTGATGTCTTGTATAAACCTAATTAGTGCGTTATAATTCGACCTTGTACGTACATTATTATGTAACTTGTAATGTATTTCCAGGATTTTATTAACACGTTTTCGACATCACAATTCAACTATGAGACAATATGTTTTGAAACAATTAAAAGACATCTCGTTATAAAATCCTCTAAAATCTTATATTCACAATTGAATTCTCTGTAACATGATATCGCAGCTTTATTTTTTGATAAAGAGAAAGAAATACGCATAAATTCATTTCATGCTAATTTTATTCTTGGCCTTATCTCAAATGAACAGTTGACATCTTTGTGTGAAATCATATAATATCGTATCTGAGCTGTGCAATAATATATTGATCCACTTATGAAAGAAGATTCTCTACTTTTCTTAGATGTGCTTGTACAAAACTGTAATAGTGCATTGGCGAAAGATAATCATAAAATATTACTTTAAAATATTAATTTTTTGGGTATGATATGCAGATTACGTAATGAAGATAGTCCTGTGGCACAATTAATGACAACGTTACATTCCAAAAGTAATGTAAAATGGAGAATTAAAGTTCTGGAACGTTTAACTATTTACCTCTATTGTTTGTTAACTACAGAAAACTTTATATAGGTACACAATCGATTATGCCTCCGTTTGTGAAAACGAAAAAATATATTTTAGTTTATAGCGATAGTGCGACTCAATTTTGTGAAATTAATTTTGTGAAATTAATCTTGACGAAGATATAATCTTGATAGATAATCGTGAGAAAGAAACCTTACCTATAGAAGAATTTGTAAAAATATGTAAATTTATTGATTCCACTAATATCTGATATTTGGCTTGAAGTATGTCCAGATGAGAAAGTTGAGAAAGTTATACAGAGATTACAATTTTGAGCAAATTGTAATTATGCAATCGATTGTGGAATACATTGATACGTTGGATTAGGATGATTATAGCGTCAAACGTATGAAGCGTTGATTTAAAGATATGTTTCATGGTGCATATATGAAAAATTTTCTATCGAGGTTTCCTCATGGTAAAGTAAACCTCTTATTAATAAATCCAGAAAACATTAAAAAGATTTTTTTCAAATGAATTTACGGAAGGATGTTTGGAAAAAATTTGGGACTGTTAAATTCACGAATATTTACCTCTGTTTAACTGCAACGAACAATTTCCCAAGTCAGGAGCTATTGCATTTGAAGTATTTAAATGGTAAATTATTATTTATTCTGATATTTATTCTGATATAAAATTTAACTTATTCTGATATAATGTAAAATTTAATTCTCAATTATCTAATTTTGATTATAATCAGAAGCAAACTCCATTAACTGTTGAAAGTTGGTCACATTCAGCCACTGTTACGGAGCAGATTCGTGAGCGCTCGCAGCTATTGATGTATTCTTCTAGTCACCAATAGCAGCGAGCGCTCACGGATCTGCTCCGCAACAGTTGAGTTTGCTGAACGTGATTAACTTTCAACAGTTAAGTTGAGTTTGCTTCTGATTATAATCAAAATTAGATAATTGAGAATTAAATTTTACATTATATCAGAATAAGTTAAATTTTACCTATATCAGAATAAATAATAATTTATCATTTAAATACTTCAGAATGGATATGCAATAGCTCCTGACAGATTTGAGAAATTGTTCGTTGTAGTTAAACAGAGATGTAAACCATACGTGAATTTGACCCCAAATTTTGTTCCAAACATTCTTTCGTAAATTCCATTTGAGAAAAATTTTTTTAACGTTTTCTGGATTCATGAATCTGCTAAACGACCATTATGTACCTGAGCGACCTGGCGGATTTCGTTAAAAAGACATATTGAAGACATATTGAAGGTCTTCTTATTTCAATCCAAGTTAATCACCGATTTGGCTTAATCAAGTTGATGAAACCGGCTCTTTGTATATAATATTAAGTATCCAACCCAATTAATAGTAGTTTTAATTTTTCTTCAAAGATATTCTTAATGAAGGTCTTCTTAATCCAACTTCTCTAAATAATGGTAACTTTAATTCTCTGTCAAAAATTATTATTCTTCGAAAAAAATAAATATATCTAATGAAAAATTAAAACTCAGATGCTACAATCTTAATTAATCAAGTTAAGTTCGATTAAATTAAAAACAAATGGTATTGTCTCTTGTTATTTACTTAAAGTAAAAAAAATTAGAGTTATAACCGTATAAAACGAAAAAATTTAATTTAAATAGAAAAATTTTTCATGTAAAAACACTTGGCGCTGCTAGATCTCGATATAATAACATAATAATAAACTACGAATATAATATTTAGAAAAATAAGAAAAATAAAAATGTAATATTTAGATAAATAAGAAAAATAAAAAACATTCCCAATGAGAGTTAAAGTATTCAGCATGTATATATGTGCGATTAATAACTTTTTAATGAATAACGAGTGATGGAAAAAAATCAATGATTTGAGCTTTTAAGGATCAAAGTCTCTCGGAGGTTATTTAGGACTGTCTCTATAAAGAGGAAGTTTTACCTTTCTTACTTATTATTATGTTGTAATCTTGCCAAATTTACATAGAGATGGATAGGAATGTACAATCTTTCAACAAAACAAGAAAGAAACATTTTTTGCATCTATTAGTAATAAAACCACTTGTCTTCTATGCGATGTTATCAATCTTCTGTTGTTAAAAAATATGTTCTTTATAGACATTATAATATTTGTAATATAATACGAAATAAGTGGCCAGGAGAAACATGATTTAATTCAGGGATTAAAAAACTCATTTATCAAGAAAGTTGTAGTTTGATTTCTGATATCGAAAATTGTAACAGACTTGCTGCTTTTAATGCTCTCAAGAAAATAGTGAATTTTGTATTCAAAACAGTGAGAGAAAAATGAATTTTTTAAAATGTTGAGCAGCAAGCTAATTTGTTTTAGATTTGATTAAAATTGTATAGAATAGTAGCTAAAGATTAACACTTTATTATTTTGAATATATTATCCTGTGACAGTGACATTTTCATTATTTAATATTCCAATATTAAATCAAAAGGCATTTTTTAATTTTAAAAACGATCGTTAGAATACGTTTCAATGCGTTCGGCAGATAAGACGACAAATTCAGAGACATGGTAGTGTCTCGGGGCTAAGAAAAATGTGTAGAGTTTTAGCGCGAGACAGATCTTTACGCGAAGCGATGAAATTTTCCCGAGATCTCGATTATTATATCGAAGGTCTTCTTATTGCAAGTAAGTAATGGCAACTTTAATTCTATGTCAAAAATTATTACTCTTCGAAAAAAGTGAATGTATCTAATGAAAAATTAAAGATATTACAAATCTTAACTAATCAAGTTAAGTTCTATCAAATTAAAAAGTAAAACACAAATGATACTATTTCTTATTATTTATACAAACTTACCTTTTTAAAAAAAGATAAAAAAAACACTAAGTATGCTTTTCGTGAAAAATCATTTGGACCGGTTTCATCAACGCCAATTACTTAACCGTGGAATTAATTAATTGTGTTTGTATTTGCTGTTTAGTAGAATTGACCACTTATGACCAGTTAATCATCGATTCAGCTTAATCGAGTTGATGAAACCGGCTCTTTGTATATAATACTAAGTATCCACCTCAATTAATAGTAGTTTTAATTTTTCTTCACAGATATTCTTATTGAAGATCTTCTTAATCCAATTTCTCTAAGTAATGGCAACTTTAATTCTCTATCAAAAATTATTACTCTTCGAAAAAAATGAATGTCTGAATGTATCTAATAAAAAATTAAAACCCAGATTCTACAATCTTAACTACAATCTTAATCAAGTTAAGTTCGATCAAATTAAAAAGTAAAACACAAATGGTATTGTCTCTTGTTATTTATTTAACTCTAATGATGTATATCATTCATATAAAAGATTTGATATCAAGAATTAGCGCAAAGTTAAAAAATCCCATTTCTTTATATCATTCCAAATTAAATAAATAGTGAATATTAATTTAATGATATGTATCATTTGTATAAAAGAATTGATCAACAACTATGGCGCAACCGTGATGCGAAAAGTTAAATTCTACTATCAAAATCAAAAGTAAAACCCAAGTGATACTAGCTTTATTGTTATTTATTTAATCCAAATCGTACTATCTTTAATTTTTATGAAATGAAACCTTATACGTATATATTATTGAAGAATCTTCCTATTCCAATCCAAATGGTTTAAATTGCTCTTAAATGAAATTATTATATCACAATTCATTCAAAGACATTTTCTCTTCCAACTAAAGTAGTGATTATTTAATTTTCCTTCAAAATATTATACAAAACATTATCACAAAAAAATTAAAGAATTAATCATAAAAAATTAACGAAAAAAATTAATTTAAATAGAAAAATTTTTCATTTAAAAACACTTGGCGCTGCTAGATCGAGTAAGTAATTTAAAGTAATAATAAAAGTAATAAATTTAATCTGAACTTTACATTGAATAAGAATAAAGTTTACTATTTATTTCTCTTTCATATGTTTTACAAATCTAAAGTTAATTATTTTAGATTTAAACTTAATAGCATTCACAATCATCATAATTTACATAACTCTATATATTATTAATGAATAGGACTTTTTCAACACAGCATACACGTTGAGACAACATGAAGAATGTATTGGGTTGTCCGGAAAATTCGTGCCGACTAACCTATATAATTTAATAAATGTATACTAAAATTTAAATTTTCTGCATTTCAATTTTCCTTCAACATCGGCACGAACTTTCCGGACAATCCAATATTACATTTTATTTATTTCCTACTTTAAAAACAAAAATTCTTTACTTTAAAATAAATTTCCTGCTTTAAAAACAAAAATTATCTGCTTTAAAATAGATTTCCTGCTTTAAGAACAATTATTTTTATTATTGGGAGTACAAATTAATTCAGTCCGTTTTTTTGTATTCAAAAATGCATTTATTTCAAAACAAAATGAACAGATCAATTAAAGTATTGTCTATCGCTGCCTACTACTTTTTCCCATCTCTCAGGCAATTTTCGAATTCCATCTCGAAAAAATGGCTCGTCTTTGGAGGCGATCCAATTTTGGAGCCAATTTTCGATTCCTGCGAAAGAAGTGAATCGGTGACTTGTCAAATCATGCTGCATCCTTTGGAACAACCAGTAAGAGGGAGGAGAAGCAATGTTCGGAGAATACGGCGGGTGCAGTAAAACATCTCATTTGAGCGTTTCCAAATATTTTTTTTACGACTTTAGCGACATGAGGCCGAGCGTTGTCATGAAGAAGAATAACTTTATCATGTCTTTGCTCGTATTCCGGCCGTTTTTCTCGCAATGCACGGCTCAAACGAATCAATTGTAG
>Ga0157364_1006104_pt1 | contig 12345 bp, 2 predicted proteins | sample AttsexASBM2_FD_111476 | JGI IMG/M metagenome (GOLD analysis project Ga0157364, IMG submission 111476) | Fungus gardens microbial communities from leaf cutter ant in Ribeirão Preto, State of São Paulo, Brazil - Atta sexdens ASBM2 | ecosystem: Host-associated > Fungi > Mycelium > Unclassified ...
ACAAATGATAATAAACATAAAAAACACAAGACTGTAAATCACAAATAATCATTAAGGTCCACTAATGTAATTAACTTTACAAAATGTCAAAACTTTAAACCTAAACAAAGTCAAACAAAGGAGCATATAAGCTTATCGTTGGTTATAAATTATTCTTTATTAATTATAAGATATATCTTATAATTAATAAAGAATAATTTATTCGTACAATAATCAGCGATAGATTTATAAGCTTCTTTGTTTGACTTATTTTAATTAACTTTTATCTCAGTTTAACTTTTTGTTTACTTTTTTTATGCTTAGGATATGCTTAGGATAAAAAAAGGATAAATTGAAGGATAAATTGAACCGATTAAAGTTAATCTTAAGCATTAGTAAAATCGGGTCTAAATATTATACTAATTATAATAAGTAGTTATTTCAGACATCAAAAAAGATCGCTACGTGATTCCAAGCACAGATTTTATTTAAGGTTTTATATATTCTGTACAATATATCTCAAGGTAAAAATATATAAAAAATATGATTCAATTTAAATAAAGATATCGATATCTTATAAAGCAAACTACGCCATAAAAAATTTTTGCATTATGTTTCATCGTAAAATTTTTGTTTAAAAATGGATTTCTCGTTATATTTAAAAGCCCTGACATTTTTTCCCACTGCATATATAGAGAGAGCATGATTAATTATAAAGACATTTCTAAGGAAGAACATACAAGTGGCATACACAGGATATGCGGTTTAACACACTGACCCTGGCAGCGTGAATTATCGATTGCAACACAGATATGTCGCGACAATTCCGCGGCGTGTGCCCTTCAGTACGTAATAGATTATTATTAAGCGCGTTTCTGAGCGGAAATTAAAAGGACATAGCATTCTTCGACCGTAGAACTTTATTCATCATGAAACGGCGGAAAGAATCTCCATTCTATCGTGATTTTACAACGGTAATATTTCCAAACAGTTTCTATTCAAATAAAATATACATTAAAAAAAGAGCTAAAATTTGGTAATAGCTAAAATTCTTTTTTATTATATTAATTTGAATTTGATTGGAATTATTTCACTTAACATTTGATAGCTATTATGCGACTTTTTTTTCAATACTTGAAACAAAATAAAACAAACAAGTATATGTTATCTCTATATTTATCGTACCTAATTTTACTTTTATTTTTCAAATTAATCTCCATCGCTAATTGAGAAACATTAATTCGAGAACCACTGTTGTCTTTAGATAAGCTTGAGAAGAAGAGAACGTTCTAAAATACTTTAGAGACAGCGCAATTTTGTCACGACAAACTGTACAATGCGCGCATTTTTTCGAATTGTAATCAACGTCAACGGAAATCATTTTGACGTAAGATATAACAATGAGACGACGTGGCATATGACTTTTCGTTCGCATTATGTATACATGACGGGTTGGAAATCGCTTAGCGATGTATTTATCCGCATTTATTTCAAGACGCACTTTACTTCGTTATGCAATGTCGCACAATGCGAAATTCACTTATAAAAAACAATGTTTTATATATATGTTAAGACGAAAATGATGCAATACATTAATTGATATTTCTTTCATAAAATCAATCTTTAGAAAATTAAAATATTCAATTAATTCATTTCAACAAATCTCAATTATTTTACAAGATTAAATATTTTCTAATAGATGTTGGCTATGTTGGCAAATCTAATAAAAGTCCACAGTTACATTCATTAATTAATTTTATAAAATTATAAATTATAAATGAAAATAGATGACTTGTTCGTTATAAAATTCAAAATAATTATACAAAAAATCAATTCAACGTCAATTAATATAAAAAATCGAAGCAGTTATTAATACACAAGTATTATAAAATTTTTTTCATGAATTGATTATTTCAATATCAAATTGATATTAAAAATGCAAGCAGTCAGTTCTTAACATAGTAGTGACTGTAAAATTTTACGAAACTATTCATTATGTTTTCATACTTATTATTCTTCTAACTTTTTGGTGCGTTTAAGTCTCTATTTCTATTACATTAACTTTTTAAATAAATAAATAAATAAATAAATATATATATATATATATATATATATAAAGTTCGTGGCGTTTTTTAATGCCATCTAACGGGAAAAACGCCACGAACTTTTTCCCACACCTAATATATGTATGTATGACATATGTATAAATAATTTATTTTAGAGAAATTTCAGACAAAGTCTTCTCGCGAAATTTTGCTGATTCACATTTCTTTTTGTATCATCTTCTTTTGTGAGTGCGTGTAATACCGTGTAAATTCCCTCACGAGTTCCTTTGTGTGTTTTCCGAGAGTTCAGAAACGCAGTGTCGGAATCAGTTATTCGCGAAATTAGCCACAGACAAGCGAAGTCTTTTAGCGAATATGCGTGACTACATGGAATTTCTACTGACATTATTTACATCTCTATTTCTGTGAAGTTAGTAATTAACGTTTACCGAAATGTTATATCTTGCATTTACGCGGCTGTTACATTGCAATGTTTTCAATTCAAATAGAAAGGGAATGAAAATATATTCTATCCGATTGCATACGTTATAGTCCAACTTTAACTTTGACATATTAAGTATCAAAATGTTATTAGTTGAATAAATGAATAAATTTTTCATACATTTATTCGTAACGCTTTATATGTAATAAAAAAAAAATTTTTGAGCCTTTGCAATTAAAAAAATTATTTCTTATTTTGTTCAGTCATATTTATTCTAGGAAACAAAAAATAAAATTGCAGATGAAAGAGTGTAAAGAGTTATTCGAATAACATCCATGTATCACAATATTATAATAATATATTTATCAAAATATTATTGTAATAATTAATTTGTGATCGAAAAAAAATAAAAGCAAACATTTCATTATCTGATATCTATGATGTTATCTTTCGATATCGAGATGAATAAATGAAGAAAGATTAAAGCAAAATAAAAATACGAACAAAAAATTGCGATAATTAGTATGGACTATAATTATCGCAATAGTTCGTATTTCTTCATCATTATACATATATATTATACTATATATATGTATGTATGTACGTAAAATTATGTATCTACACATGCATATGCAGTTATTATTCCATACTCGTGACTTTACACTAAGAAAAAGATGTCTAAAAATATATTTATGAGAAATATATTTTATTTCACTGAAATAAATATTTATTTAAATAGTGATAAAATAAAATTTTATTTCTAGCAAATAAACCATATATTTTATACACACAGAAATGAAATATATATTTCATAGAAATAAGATGTATTTCAGATGTATATATATATATATATATATATATATATATATACAGAAATGTATATTTCGTCAAATCAAATTTCATAAGTAACATTTGCTTCGCAATACTTTGATATTTTTCTCTCAGTGTAATGTTAATAACAGATTTTTTGATAAATCTATAATTCACTTTTCCTTATAATTCTAAAAATATTTTTTGAATTATAGAGTATACGGAAAAAAAGAAAACGCAAATAGATATAATAGAACTATACTTTTTAATTAATTTCAAATATATTTTACTTTAATAGAATTATTCAAATTAAATCTTAACATAAATAAAATAAAACAAGATCAAATTAAATCTTAAATTACAATTTCATCGTTTTAATATTTAAAGTTTACTTATCTAAACAATATTTTTTGTAAAATTCTTATAAAGTTTTACTAATTTTTATTAGCAACTTGCAAATTTAATTTACAAAAAATTATTTACTTTTAATCGCATTAAAATAATTTAAAATTATGTAAAATTTATCAATGCTTTGGTATCTTCGTAAAAGAAAAAAATCGATCAACAATTATTAATTCAACAAATAATAAAAAATAAAAACAGAGCAAAGAACGATTATTCGAAAAATATCTGTTATTCTTTATCGTAGCCAACTTTAATTATCTAGGTTTCTATTCTGTGTAACTCTTATTGTTAATGACAGTGTCAGCATCATTACGTACATTGTCGATGCGTATATTTATTGTCGATGCGTACATTTCTTATATCTGATAAGAAAGGCGATGTGCGATGGCAATATAACAATACGAATTGTCGTTAAAAGTTATAAAATAGAGGCCTAATTTTATTATTAATTTCACATTAATAAATTTTTTAATCAAGAAAAGAAGATAATGATTTCTTAGTGAGAATATTTTACATTCAATTTTTATATATTTACGTATTTAATTCTATTATTATAATTTTCTCCGATTTCTAATAATCGTTGGCCTTATTGAAAAAATGACGTAAATGCCTAGTGTCGTCATAGTTGCGGGAAATATTGGCACCTGTCGTAATGGACGACGTCAGTCAAGTGCAACGTCACGACGTCGTCCGTTGAATGCTTTGATCGTTTGCCAATAATTTCGATTTGTCGTCACAATGAAGGCGGTTCCTTTTCAAAGAACTATAAATCTCAACGTAGGGTATAATAACCGTATATAAGTCAAACAAGAAATGAAAAAAGGAACGATGAAGATATGTTAAACATTCGAATGAAAATATCAGTTATTGAATCGCTAAGAATGTCATAAAAAAAGATCATTTCTTTAAAAATAAAACTTGAGTTTGTAATGATTTTTTTATCGTGTAATACAAAGATTGGACATATTTATAACTACATATCACACCGAATGGTGACTATCAAAATGAAATATTTTGTTATGTCTCGCTGCTTCGTGTAAAGATTCATTAAATTTTCAATATATAAGCCACTTAATAGGTTGTCTATAGTTGCATAAACTCAACGCGGTAAAATCAATTTCAAATTGTACGTGTACATTGTTGTATGGTTTCTTGGAAATATCTTCACTTTTTTTAAAAAGTGAAGAGATTTGCTCAAATGCATTCGAAGAATTAATCAGAGTAATTCTCTGAAAGGAAGGGGGCGCGAGTTTATTCTTTTTCTTTTGACTCTGTAAAAATGGTGATAACACTATACTATTAATAGCTGGCGATACATACGGATATATGAAGCGAGTCTCTGTTCGAACACGCCGTACTTTCGTGACCAAAAAATCGACACGACTTCGAAACAATATATAAATAATATTGATAACATTAATACAAAGATTTATAAAAAAATCATTACGTATAAATTATATTTTAATCATTTATACAAAATTATAAATATTAAATAATAATTTATATAAAAAGTATTTTATTTTTTTTTAAATATTAGTAAATTTTTCTTTATAATTATATCACTTATATTCGCGTAATAAAAAACAAAATATTGAACTAAAAAAACACAAATTAATGAAAAAGTTTAGTTTTTTCTTATACATATATCAAGTTAGTAAAGTATGAAATTAAAATAAATTTTGATACACATTTTTATTTAATATATCAATTTTATTTTATGTATTTTCTAGTTCTTTTATATCAATATTTTATTTTATCGAATTCAGCAAGAATGAAAAAGAATGATGTGATAGAATATTCATTCGAGTCAAAAGATCATCATGATAAATCAAATATGCATTAGTAGAACAAAGAATAACAGATCGACGAAAAATTATATATTGTGAAAATAACAAGTAACGAAATCGTGTTTACATTGGCTATTTGCAGGAGTCAGATTTATAAATTCTAAATAAATCTTTTGATGTTGCGTATAATGTATAATATTTAACTCTTGTCACTTTAACGTTTCCGAAAATAATCAAATGGTTATTAAATTAATATGTTTGAATTGTCAGACACTTGTCAGAAAAAAAGGAAAAATCAATTTTAATTAAAATTAATTTTAAAAAATTATTAAAGATTAAAGTTTTAAAATAATAAAACGATAAAAATGATTCCTATGTTATCGACATATGTTGATTATGATTTGCTCAAGAGCAGAAAAGTTTCTTATAGTCACGATCATTTACTGCAGAGATCGCAATGCTAAAGAATCATTCATTAGAGTTTATACTCTAATAACGCTACGCGAGTCATCTATTAACATATGTTACAAGTTTCTAGCTGGTTATAATGTGCACGTAAATTTATGTAAAAACATACAACATGAAAAAATCATCGTAAATGTTTAATGTCACTAAAGATAATAGCTAAAAAAAAAAGGGATTTTTTTCACGCAATAACAATGAACTGTACTGAAATATAAAAATAGATGCAATCTGTCTATAAAAATAATTTATTATTTTTTATACATGAATCATTAGACTTCACAATATCGAAAGTTTAACAAGATTTACCTATAGTCCTGGAGAATTGAATTTGTGAACTTTTATGTTGTAGTAAATATTATTATTTAATTCTTGGCAAGTATTGTAAGATATTCCTAGACTTTTTAATCATTATATATTTTCTAATCATCTTAATTTAATATTAGCATCGTGAAATAATAAATAAATTAAATTAAAAAATTATTATTAAAAACTTTAAGAAAAATTTTAAAGAAGAAATATTTATTACATTAAAAAAAGTGACAGACATCAATTACATTTAGTAGGACTATTGGCATTACCAATATCATGATGCTTAATAAAGAAAAAACGAAGATATTTTCGAAAAGATATCTAGAAGAAAGCTAATAAGTTACAGTGCCACCTATCGATGATGGTTAACATTTAATATCATAAGATGCAACATTGCTCGACAATGAGTTACCAGTTTACGCAGCTGTAGCGCTTGCGCAGTTGTGAAGATATTAATAATGTTCTCTTATTAAATTTCGATATTAAAACATTTACTGCTACCAGCATTACTTCAATTAGATTATTATATATATATATATATATATATGTGTATTTTCTCATTTTTTAAATAGTACTTCTTTAGAAGTTTTTTGCAAATATATTTTAAAAATTAATGAAATATTGGAAAAAAATGTATTTTTTAATATTTTTTATACTTTACTTTGATAGTGTTGATCCTATGTATATCTGAATGAGTTTTGTGAAAAATAGTTTTCACAATCTTATCCATGCGCACGATTATAGCCTGTTTTATTATCAAAGTTTATTCATGTGGTACCACAAGATGACGCACAAGGGTGGCGCCACACGATTGGCACGTGTTGCTACTTTTAGATAGTAATATATGTGTATTTTCATAGTAACTAAACTCCGATTAATCAGCGATAAATTCAATTAGAATTATTTAAAGCAAAATATCTACACAAATTGTTGTCTCTATAATCGAATTTTTTTCTAAATATCAAACAAAAATTTAATGAATCTATCCATGTTAACAAAATAATATTTGATGAGTAAATCATCAATTAATCAGAAGTCAAAATAATTTTTAGTTGGAAAATTGAGGGATATGTAAATAATTCGATTAATTTATATCTATTTTTGTTATATTTTATAACTTTGTAATCATAATATCGTTAAAATCATCCATTACTTGTATATCATTAAGTGGTTTATTTTAAATAATTTAATAGTTATTCATTGCTCACTAAATTTAAAACAAATGCGTAAAAGGAAAGCTGAAATCTTTTCCCCTGCATCACGAACTTTCAAGCCAATTTTAGATTAGGTTTCAAAGGGCTTTGCCCTTTTCCCGCCTACGCGTACTTATTTACTTTTTATCTCTAATAAGTATTTAATGATAATATATGTTGAAGTTTTTATGTTGCACAGAAAATATTCTTTAGTTATTCGTAATTTTCGAATAAATAACAATGGGTGATGCTGAAGCTTTGAGAAGATTATTCATATGTAAAAACTTTTAAAGCGAATCCCTTCCAATAAGTATTTATCAAAAAATTTTAATAAATAAATAGTGAAATATTTTCGCAAAAGTGTGACCAAATTTTTATTTTCTTATGAATTTAATTTGGCGAGTTATTTTTTTATATTACATTTTTATTTGGAAAAAATCGATAATAATTAAAGCTATATATATCTGTATCTCAAATCATTAACTTTATTAAATTATTAACTTTATTATTGTTAGAGCCAAAAAATGATAGAAATAAATCGCGTATTAATAATGCCTATTGCACATTAGATGTGATGAACGACGAGCGATATCCAAGAGAACTCAATTTTACATCATGTGAGAAAAAGCAGTGCTTTCGTTGGATATCATTCGTCGTTCATCGCTCATTGGTCTAATGTGCAGTAGACATTAATATTAACAATTTATCGCTTTAATCTTTACAATTCCAATTTTTTTTCTTTCGATTTTATATCGTAATATCATCTTATAAGTTCCCTACTTCAATATGAACTATACACAATATTACGTTTTATAGCTTTTTCTGCACGGAGAATTTTCTCTTATTTATCCTAAAATATTAATATAATGGCAACTAATATATATTTAAATGTACATAAATTTTACGAAGTACATTGTAAATATTTTTTGTTCAAATAATTTACAACTTACTTAATAATTTTTATTATGTAGTTTATAAAATGTTTTTGTATATAAAATTCCTATCGTTACAATAACATTGAATAAGTTGCCAAGCTGTCCCATGTTTGACTAAATATGGTAAACTTTATACCAAATAAAATATAACAAAAAATTTTCTTCGTGTAGAAAACATAGTTAGTCTAAATCTTAAAACTGACATTTAAAAATTAATAAATATTAATGGATTCAACTTTGCGCAGATAAAAAGTATACTTTCTAACATTTTCGATAATTAATTAAATTTTATAATACAAACTTAATAATATAAATATAAATATAAATACACATATGTTAAATTATTAAATGGCATGATATTAAATTTAATGCAGTATAATTGGAAAGGTGTTAAAACTAAATAAATATTATTTTACATACAATACAATAAGTGAATAGAAATAACTAAATTAAAGTTTATAGAGAAAGAGTGCGTTTTTTATATATATATATGCAAAAAATACGTATATGAATTTTTAAAAATAAAAAGAATCAATCATTCGGCTGGAAGCATAGTGCTGCGATGTTTCCAAAATGATGAATTTACACAATCGAGGCAGCACTTTTGAAAACTGTCAAATACACTTTCTAACATTAATAACTATGCATTTTTGTGAATATATCTATATCGAATCTGATACTACAAAATTTACATTTTCAAATTTTCAATAAAAAATGTCAATATTTTCGTCATAAATGTTTGTTATAATGTAATACAAATAATTTTTAAGTAAGAAGTATTAAAAAATAATCATTATTCGGCTTGTAATAAGATAAAGCATATTTTACTTAAAAATTGCCTGTTTACAGTGACAGTGGGATAATTTATATAGTTAATAGAAATTTTGAAATTGTATTAAAGATTGAAGTTGGATAGTGTATTTTATCAAACATATATAAAATACACAAAATATATACTTGCACCAACGAGCAAATTAGAACGAATATCATATAAAGTTTTTAGAATAAAAAGAATTATAAAAATTTTTAAAAACTTATCCTTACGCAGTTTCAAGAATTAATAACTACATCTTTCATTCTTTACATAAACATATATTAATTTTTAATCGCTCAGATTACTTTTTCCATCTCACTCATCTTCGCTTTCTTTCTTTTTCAACGAATATATATCTATTTCGTTTTAAGTACAAAAAATTTAAGGATAAATATATATAAGATAGCAAATAAATATAAGATCTGTTTTTTTATTCATGACTGCAAGAGGCACCATACCGCACTATAATAATCACTTGCGCAGTCATCTACTTAAATTTTGATATGATTTGATGCACAAAAGGAAAGTTAGATTAGATTTTACTATAAAAATAAAAGGATAACTAAAAATTTTAATAAAAATAAAATTACATAATTTCATGAATCACATTAATTTTATAGATATTAAAAGTTAAGTATTAGATCATTTACATAGAAAAAACAGCAATTTAAAAAAAAATCAATCTTTCAGAAAAAATCGAAATTTTTCCAATTTGAAAGAAACGATTTTTTCTATATAACTATAGTTTAACTTTAATATTTTAAAGAGAAAGTTTTTGAAAAAATTTTTAAAAATCAATACAAATAATTATAAATATATACCTAACTGATAAAGTTAATTAATTATTGATTAAATTATTGGAATTTTTAAATTGTGCAATTATAAACAAAAAAATCATTGCCAAAAGCAATAAATTTTGAATCAAATATAACATAAATAACATATAACAATAAATTTTTTCATTTAAAAATCAGATTATCATTTTTCAAAATAATTGATTTTTACAACTTAAACTATTGTTTTACTACAAACAATTATAAGGAAAACCGACATTTTTAATTAGAAATTTAATTTATTAAGAATGAAATATCAAATTCAACAAAGGTGGTTCGTTCAACTTTGGTTCACAGTCAAGGACGGATCTTGAAATACTTATTATCCGGAAGAAGTAACTGCATATATAGAGTGTCGATTGTACATTGCAGAGTCGAACACAACGATTGCTTTTTGGCTCGTACTGATGATATCGTAAATCAACTTACTCGCTAAGAATATACCGGCAATATACTAGTCAGCTAAGAATATACTGATGCAACTAATAGCAAACGCGTATCTCTTTCGAGGAGGCGGGACTATTTTAAACTCGGGTATACCATGGGGGATCTTTTTAAATTTCATGAAGTCATATCACATGAAACTTTCATTAAAAAAAATAATCAATTCTAAATTAGTCAAAAAAATTAATAAAAAATATTGATAGTTTTCAGATAAACTCAAATTGTAAATAACACAATTTTATTTCTATGGAGTATACGTATTAAGTTCTTTTTTTGAGTTCAGATATATTAAAATCTTTTTAAGATATATTAAAATCTCTAAATTATCTATTAAAATTGTTTGTTGTATTCTTTGTCAAATTCATTTATAAGATAAGATTTTATGATTATATTGTAGTATTTGAAAACATTATGTACAGATTAAAAATTTATCTAGTAATAAGAATAAATATTGTATAAGTTGTAAATATCGTAAATTACATTTATCGAAACAATGTCGCGTCGAATGAAATTAAATTTAAATTTTATAAAATATAATAAAAATATCGTCAATAATAAAATAAATCGAATTAAACAGAATAAAAAAAATGGAAAATATATCGCAATGAATGAAGTATTTTTTAATTTCTGCAAAATGAATCAGGTAATAATACGTAAAATATTTATGTAAAATATTTATTTATGGGAGATATACAGCACAGAAAGTGTTCGGTCGATGAAAATAAAGCGACAGATCATACTTTCGTCGAAGGATGAACTAATGGAGACAATGACGGGCGTTCTCCGCGATCGTCTGTGAAGAACAATAGTGTCCTGTGGATGCGAAACACAAACGCACTGTATACCGTGCAAACAAGAGCGGATTTCTATTTGTGGCAAAAACATTTCATTTATTGATTCGATATATCGTGAGTTGCTACATTTCTAATCGACAGAAAACCGAAATATATCAAAGTTATGGAAATTTGAGCTTAATTTTTGGGACTCTGGATGCCAAGACACTTTTGGCATGCAGATGCTATCCTTTATTTGATAAAATATATTTATTTTAAGTATAGTTCCGAAAAGAATTACTATCCAAGAAAAAATAGAAAATATTCTAATTACTTATTCATATATTCAGTTATATTAAATTAGGTTCAATTATTTATCACGTGGAACAGTTCCTTTTAATAAAAACATTATCAAAAATAATGAAGATATCGTAACATATTATTATTATTATTATATAATATTCCATATATATATATATATATATATATATATATCGCAAATTTAATTTTTTTGACAGATGTTTTGATAAAGTCTTAATGTGACTTTACCTGAAATTAGATTATGTTAGCTTTAAATTAGAAGAAAGATAATATGTAATATATTGATTTAAATATTTATTCAAAATAAAATATTTGTAATTAGAATCTTATTTTACATGTGAGAACACAATCGATAAACTAGACTGCCTATACCAGTCGAAGCTGGATCTATAATGCTTTTAAATAATTTCTATGTGAATTTATGTATTAAAGATATTGGGTTGTCCGGAAAGTTCGTGTCGCAAAAGATTTAAATTTAATAAATGAAATTAAAAATTTAAATCTTCTGCGTTTCAATTTTCCTTCAAAATCGGTTCGAACTTTCCGGACAATCCAATAGTTATTTGAACTGCGCGCCGAAATGATTTTTTATAAAAGATTTGCCTTATAATTATTATAATTTTATTTCTACCAAATAAATATGTTTGAGAATATATTATGGGATTCCTGCTTTCATCTTTCAAAATTAATTTTCTAAAAATAATTAAAAATAAAAATTTTTAGAAAGTATTTTTTTTATAAAGTGTATAGTTGGTATAAAAAAGATTATTTAATTATAAGTTAAAAAAAA
>Ga0157364_1006105_pt1 | contig 12345 bp, 7 predicted proteins | sample AttsexASBM2_FD_111476 | JGI IMG/M metagenome (GOLD analysis project Ga0157364, IMG submission 111476) | Fungus gardens microbial communities from leaf cutter ant in Ribeirão Preto, State of São Paulo, Brazil - Atta sexdens ASBM2 | ecosystem: Host-associated > Fungi > Mycelium > Unclassified ...
AGATATCAAGAGATAAAGACGTCTTTTAGACATTATGTGTTATCTGGGAAAATATATATACAGGCTCAAAATCTGTACATGTAAGTTACCGAGGTCGTATTGATTATTGCATTCATTTTTCCAGTGGAAAATTGTTCTTTTTTCGCGTGATCCATCTTCCATATGTGACTCTACAATTCCGTGTAAACATAACTGTTACAGACATACACGTATAAGTACGTATGGATGGCAATCGCGGTGTAGTGCAAGTTGACATTCCATCTCTGCCGTTATGTAAACGTCCACAGGAGTCAAAATCTCTCCTTAGCTGGCACTGGTCTCTCCCAATTACGCAAGTCACCGGAGTCGCGCGCCAGTGACTTTTAGAGCGGCTGCGAAATTCGATCGCGGATTTAGCGAACTCGGAAACTGATACGTTTCGAACGGATATTATCTACTTTTGTTCCGCTTGCTACTTCGTAAAATTATTTGACCGTAACATTTTAAAATGTCAAGCTTTTATACGTACATGTATCGAAAAAACTTTTATTTACTGATTGTGAATAACGTGCAGAAATGTAAATCAAAAGTTACGTACATGAGTAGCTTCCATTATTTACTTCTTAAAAATGTATTACATATATTTTTTAACAAAATGAAAAAAATTACAGATTTTTATATTGTATTTGAAAGTAATGTGAAAAGTTTGGCGACGATTTAAAATCTGGATCGAACATTAAATATTTTATGAATAAGTAGACGTTTCTCAAAAATAGCTAAAACAAGATGATTTTCATTTAAATAACTATAAAATTAAATTATTTCTTATATATATATATATATATATCTTTAACTTCTTTTATTTTATATAAATTTTTGTAATTTATGTATTACGATTCCATAAGAAGCAAGGAAAGAAAGCCGATATATAATCGCCGATTAGTGACGACATTGAATACGTCTAATTGTTACAATATAACTTGCATAATCTATTATGTAGCGAAATCAGTGCGATCATTGCGTTGTGTAAAGCTACACTGATCAACGTCGAGCTGTTATTTAATATCCACGGGTTGCGAAGGAGGATAATTAATTGTAATGAAAATGGTAGACACATTGTTCGCTCTGGACTCATTTCTTCATTCAGTCTTCTCTATCTTAGAAAGACCCCGAGGAAACAGAGATGTAAAATTAACCGAGATACGGAGAGTATACAATCTGAGATTAACGCAAGTAGTCGGCTGTGTGTGGGAAAGAAATACATATTGCCGCACACACCAAGACACACGCTCGACAGGTTTTGTGCCTCTACCGGCACGGTTCACGGCAGTAAAAACGGGGCCAAAATGTTAACCACTTTCTAGACCGTCGACGTATTATCGAGTCATACAGCATGTCGTATCGTTTCCCACACAGCATAATGGTATAGGAAACTCCATCATACTCCACATACTACGCTCAACATCTGATCATGATTTGCTTTTCACGACGGGATTAATGAATTGCCACTTTGCGACGTACTCTTAAAATTTCTCTCTTATAACAGTCGTTTGATCTATATCGACTGCCTGGAAACTTGATATTAACATCCATCAACGTGATGCGAAGTGTAACATAATTTTATTACTGGAGCAATCGCTTCATTCACGCGCGATGACGCAAATTAAGGAACGATTGCGTTGAAACAGGTAATCGGGCGTTAGAAATCGGTTGTTTAGAGCATCTGCGCGATAATGGAACCAGCAGTTACTCGTGAGTATCCACCTCGTATCCCACATTCAGCTAACAGTACATACCCGGCGATACACGCTGGCACCTGTATGTGCGTGCACGCGTGCCCACTTATGCGCGCTTGTAAAAGAGGAAAAATAAACCCGGCCACCTAAGGCACCTTCGCGACATGCTTCGCTGGAAATTTCAGGGAACGAGGAGCGAGTAAAAATCAACGAGTTTGATGAAGATCGTAAAATATGACATTTATTAAATCGAACGGCATCTAATTCCGGTTATCTGTGTGCGTGTCTATCATTCTCATGATTATAATAAATCAAAACTGGCAAAAGATCTATTTCAATCTTAATTCAGTTTAGTCTAATTTATATAATTTAATAAATTATATAAAGTTATATAATTTATTAAATTAAGAAATTATATAAATTTAATGAATTATTACATAATTTATTAAGAAGACTACTGTCGGCAGTTATGACTGTAATTGATCAATTGCAGAATAACGATTATGCTGGCATATAATTAAATCTAAGAACAATATTGCCATGATTCCACGAATCAATTCATTAAATTTAATGAACATCATTAATTTATATAATTTAATTTTTCTATTAGCAATAGAGATTTTCAAGGAGCAGCAAATCTTTTTATTTTCCGGATTATATAAAATATGAAAAAATTCTGGTATACTTATCAAAAATTTAGTTAGAGATCTTATCATAGAAGTCAGACTGTATTTTGTTCATTTATTACTAATTTAAATTTATTTATCAAAATTCGCAATCAAAATATCGATAGTGCCTTTATTAAAGATTCCAATTGCGGCCGAGAGTTAAGGGCATTGACTAGAAAATCTATTCTCTTATATAAGAATATCTACAAAAAAAATAAACTTATTTATTACTCAGAAAAGGAATGTCTGTTGTTCTTTTATATTGCGATAAATTGAATATCTTTTAACGAAAAAACTCTTATTTCTCAAGCAAACTGAACACTTTGGTGACGTGCGTCACGGCGAGTGAGCATAAAATTGCAATGCATTAATGTGGAGGTTTGCTTATGCAGTTAAAAACGAAGAATCGAATAATATATTCGTTATTAAGTTACTTACTAGGAAATCTAATCGGAAAGCACAGACAAATGTACTGCCACAGTCCTTTTTGAGTGTGTTTTACATGATGATTAACGCACTTGACAAACCTGTCTGGACGGGAGTAGGTGTTATCTTGAGGTAGAGACGTTATACGTGTGTAGACAAATCGGCAACAAATCGATTAACAATTAGTAAAAATACGATTAGTAAAATCGTTTGCAAATTAGATACCGGATCGAGCTCTTGTTCTATGCTCATCATTAGTAAAAATTGCGTTATTGCACCAAGGCGCCAGTGAGTCGTGTCATTCGATAAGCGTATCGTAAACCTTTCCAGAAATTCAATATTAGCCGGTTTAATATTGAAAGGTAATAATTAATTATTTATATTGATTACTAAAAGTAATTGAATACTAAACGATAGTATAATATAGAACTCCGTTCTGTATTATTTATCTGTATTAAAAAAAAAATACTTAAAAATTTATTTGTGCACAAAAAAATATAGTCAATTTTAATAAATATTTAGTATTGAATATTGCCAACTAAATATTTATTAAAATTAACTATATTTTTTTCTCAGTGTGGGATATAATGTTTATTTAAAATCTTATTTAAATACAAAATAAAAATTTGCTTCTAGCAAATAAACATATATTTTATTACTGCAATAATGAGATATATTTCAGACACACATATTTCGCCATTACAATCAAAATTTTTTATAACCATATAAATATAAAAAAAATATCACACACACGTAACATGTGCTTGCAATATTTCGATTTTTTTTCTTAGTGTGCACTCTATTTATACAAATAAATTCATATTTCGTTTCAAATATCCGAATTCATAATTAATTATCCATTGTAGTTCAGATAATAAAAGTTCCACGTGCTCGATTTCAGTTTTCTGAACATCAGTTCCAGTATTATCGTAACTAATAAAATAAGTACGGGAGAATTAGTGAACCTCTATTATTTACGAACCATTCAATAGTTAACGGAATTGTCTCATCTCCCAACATATTTGCATAAACAGAATTCTACTGTATTTTTTAAATAAGTTTATTAATTAGTTCTCAAAGTAAAAGTAGTTAATTACTTCTACCTTCCTACAGTATTAAATTTCTATAAGGGAAATCAAATTAGAAAATAGAAACATGCAAAGAATACTATAATTGTACTATAATTGTAGTATAATGAGAAACTGAATATCCTTAACGAACATATATACAATAAAAACTGAAATGAATATGTTTCTTAAACTCAAGGAAAAATTATTTTCGTTATTTTTACAAAAAGACAATCGATAGTCACGTTTGAGACTAATTGATCGACCTGTTTCTATCAATTGCGGAATAACAATTGCATTATGTGGTGTATACAATCAAATCTAAGAACAATGTTGCTATGGTTTCACGAATCAATTTGCGCAGATATGCAAGGTTGCTTTGCTCGATCGAGTTGTTGAACTGAAAATTAGATCGAAAATAGAAGACGAAGCATCCGCGGACGGTTCCCAAGAGCGGGTCGGCAATTTCGCAAAGCGGGCGCAAACAGTGGAAGTGGAGGAAAGCAGATAGCATCTAGACCCGTTGCATAAGGATGAAAGTACCTTGTAGCGACTGACTGAGTAAATAATAACGGTTACGTGGCGCGGAGAGTCGCTCTTCTTCGCTGGAAAGACCGTAATGAGTGAGCCATCCCGACTGGTACCGTGGGACTCACCACGAAACCGGCACAATTGATCATTATACAATGTGTACTGATTATTGCCACTCACGTAGAACAATTATTTCAACAACGTGTGTTGCGCGCGCGAGAAACACGATGAATTGTTACAACGAGCTCACAGCCATTGAGGCTTCGCTCAATTCAGATGTATACAGAGAATTCTCAGTGAATCCGTAAGATCTGTGAAAGAGTATGATTTCGGAAACTTTAGTAATAAACTTCAATAAATCTTCTTTAATAAGGTTCAATAAATCTATTAATTAAATTATATTCAAATCTATATCTAAATTTTTAGATATACTTTTGTATAAAAATAAAAAAATTCCATCCTGATAAATGAATATTTTTGAAGATAAGATGTAGCAATTAATTTCTTATACACTGAGACCAGATAAATGTATTAATATAAAATTCGAAACGCACTGCTTTCTCTCGAAGACGAAGTGCGTCCTCGTAACGTTCTTAAAAAATCTGACTATCAATCTGCTCGATCAGTTCGATAAACCATCGATTGAACAGCTTCCGCGATGAAGGAAAAGGAAAAAGAGTGATTCTACGAAGAACGTGGTGACTCTTTTCTTTTTCCTCTCCGGCCTATCAGTACAGAAATCCTCGAAGCGCAACGATAGCGAGCGGCACGAAATACGATGAATTCGATAAGATCGCAACGATGCTCCCGCATGTGCTCTGCGAGCCGTGTAAATACAGTTTTACACGCAAACGAGATCGCATGCTACGCGTGTATCTCGCAGCTTCTTCCTTTTATTTTCATCACGCGCTTCCTTTCATTTTTCTCTTCCTCGATACGTTATTTACCTTTTCGGTCCTTCTTTTTGGATAAAAACTGACTCTCTTGTAATGCATTGTTATTGAGTAATCCGTTTTAATTAAGGGTCTCTCCTCTCTCCCTCTCTTTCTCTCTTTCTGTTTCTGTTTCAAATGAGTACCACACCTTAATTGCAAAACCGCATTGTTTTATATTCTATCCAGTGAGTATCCGGTGCGTGCGAATGTCCATATCGCGTATTACCGCAACAGAGTTATCTAATCAAGCAAATTTTTTTACCCGACGTGATAAACATACTTTCGAAGCTTCGAAAGTGCATGATGTCGATGATACAATTTTCGATACTTTCGCACGTGAATTGTTTCGCAAATAATATTGCCGCTACATCACGTACCGTTGCTTGTATAGAGATTCTAGTCTTGTAATTTTCATTTTGCCGTGCGCGATAAGCATAATTCCTTTTACCATTTTCAAATTATTATTCCTGCTCTAATTTGTGGGAATAAAATATATTTTACAAACTTCTCGTCCTATTTTTTAACGTATCCTTACTTATTTCATGATCTTATTACATATATTTTAAAATTTGTATCACTAATCGTTTATTATATTAATTATGATAATTTTAATATAATATTGATTCAATTAGACAAATTAAATGTCTTGAAGCAAATTTTGCGGCGTAAATATTAACAAATCTTATTATTTAAGTATCTGTTTCATGGCTGAAAGAGCTCGAGCCTAATAAGGAAAAGCTATTTGTGTCCGAGAAACGTTCGGTCTGATTGGGGGGGGGCGACACAATCACGTCGCTACGAGCAATATAATTTTATTTTATGTGTCACTACTTGATTACCATCAAGTTAGCGAAAGCGCTTTGTCTGTAATGCATAGTCAATAATACTGATCTGAAATTCAGTATTCCAATTATATTACGTTATTACTTCGAATAATAACGCTCTCTAATATTATCTTTTCGAAGAACAGTAATCTTATTTATTATAGTTAAAGCGAGTACATCTAGCACGTGTGAATTAATATCCATAATAATACAATGACATAATACTCGCACGAACCTTTCTCTTCCTCGCTTCTCTTTCGACCTATCATTTTACGTTGTAAAAAATTAAGATTATGATTAATTTAATGAGAAAGAGAGAGAGATAATCTGATGTTTTCCCCTCCTGAATAGAATTGTTCCGCGCCTTCATGCGTGCATTACACGAGCTCTTGCTATGCTTGATCTACATTAATCTACAATGTGCTTCTTTTGCTTCCTGTTTCTTGCTTTTTTGCTTCTTTGCGATCATTTTATCGATAATCGTGTTTTTATCGACAATCGCTTTTTCGAAGTTTGTCAATTTATCTCGGATGACAGAAAACGATAAGAGGCAAAAAGACAAATGTAAAAAATGGTAAAAGACATGAATCAGGAAGCAAAGAGCATGTTGTAGCTTAGGCTTTAATCGTGCGAAGCGCGACGCATAATTCGGGATGAAAGATCACGTAGAAAGTGTCTGGGAAACTGCGAGGATCCATCGCTGCGAGATGATGCAATTTCCGTGGCTTTCCCTCAAGACATCATCCTTCTCTGAAGGCTAAAGTTCGGCAATTGTGAACGGGTTGAATGCTCGTTCAATCTCTCTTTGCAACTAAAAACTTGATAATAAAAATACATGATGGTCGGTATATTTATAGTCGGTTCTTATTTCAGACTCGTCTTAAATAACATCTTATAAGATGTTAATATTGCTTTGTGATTGATTTATGACATCTTAAAACTGTACTTAGGTCTTAGATGTAAAATCCGACTATGAATACCGGCCGATATAACAAAAGTTGCGAGAAACTTTATGATGAGCCGATTCCTGTTACGCCGCTCGAGGCGTCTAAATTAGAAACCGGGAGTAATATGCGCGCACGATACAATGGAAGGATTATAATGATTCATAATTGACGACAATTGTAGTGCAGTTACGTTAGGTATTCGACTGGTGTCGGCGCGGAGAGATAGGTTTACGTATTCTCGCAAGCATGCATTTCGAAAGTGCAAGTGCACGATCCTCTGGGATGCGTCTCACGTTGTTACGCCCTGCCACTGACATTTTCCATTGCCTATCTCTCGGATGCAAAATGTGAACGTGATAGCCTCTGATTCACGGCACATAAATGCGAGTCGGTTGAGTGGCATGATTTTGCACTCGATCAACGATCCGCAGACGTTATTGAACGGCATGATTAAGTGACATTTTAATTGAATTTCTTCTTTAAAGATTCATCTTCGCTCATTCTACATAAACTTTTTAGCTTGAATATTTTTTTAATTTGAATGTAAATATCGTTGTTTATTAAGAAACTCATTAACGTGAATCACATTACTATCTTGCGAAGCTGCATCGTGATAAATTAACTCATAATTGGAACATACAAGTCGTAGTAATTCTACATACACATTTTTCTAATTTTGTAATGACTAATAATTTTAGTTTCACAATCTTATTTTTCACAGTTTTGTTTTATTCATGCAGGTTATAATTATTGTAATTTTTATTCTTATATTTTTATATTTCTATTCTTTTATTTTTATTCTATTCTTTTATTTTTGTATTTATAATTATTGTAATTGTATTATTATTGTAATGTATTATTATTTATAATTATTTATAATTATATTAATATTTATGCCAAAAATGTTGCAATTTGTATAAAATTGAAAATTTTAAAACTTTTTCTAAGACAAATATAAAAAAAAAAACTTTTTAATAGATCAGGAAGGATCCATAAAGATTCCTCTAATATCAAAATAAATACATGTTCCTGTTACAAATTAACGATGTATTCGTGATGTTGTTAAACACAAAAGAGTTAAAGACAAAAAATATGACTTTTGGGTCATAAAAGACTCGGTGCTTACAAACCGTCGACGCATTGATATTTCGCCAACATCGTACCGCTCACCGCTGAATCGCCAATGGGAATTTCTCACTCAGATGTTCGTCACGAATTCCAAGCGAGTGTTATTGCAAACTCGATTTCGTAGGCGAGGCAGGCTTGAGAACGCAGAATCCTTTGGCTTCTGCTCCACGATCCATCCAATCGATCTCACTACTACCGGACCATAACCGTTTGTCCGGGAGCGAGTTAAATATAAAATATATTGCCTGATCTCTCTGGAACTTGTAATTTTCCTCATCGTATGTTTACGCCCTTTTTCGCAAAGATAACCATTGTACATAATTCCAATAAATATCACGATTCGTGCAGAAATACATGTCGTTGGTTATGCTCTCGTATTCCTGGGACTCGCAGCATGCGTTTGACTTATAATTAGTTGCATTAAATAACGTGGAAAACAAAAATGAGAATAGGAGATGAGACACATGCATACGAAGAGGATAAGGAGATCATAATTTGTTATTGAGAAGCTCATGTTTCGTGCAAAGTAAAAGTCGGTACTTTTTTAAATTAGTCTAATTAATAGTTGTCACATATACTTTCTTCTTTCATTTCCTACGATTTGTACTCATGCTTCCCGGAAAGATATTTTATCGCACTATTCAATAATCAGCGGAAAGTTTTAATAATCAATACGGAATCGTATTGTGAGACTAAATAGAAATTCACTAATAATTCATAATTCGCAAAATTAATAAATCAGATTTTAATTACCGCTCTCTCTCCCTTTCTCTTTCTCTCTTCTTGTACCTGCCAGTGCTCTTTTCACTACTCTGGCATCACAATGTGGTGTCGCTCTCCGTCAAAAAATCTGATAGTGAATTCCGTCACTTGCATTATATTAGATTAGTGCATACCAAAAGCTGTTATGAAATTGATTAAGTTAATGTAAAAGTATATAAATATTTTAAATGCTTAAATACTCAATAATGATACTGTCATATTATTAAACAGAATATGTATGTATATTATTTCATGTATGTTTATTATCAAAATTGACCATATTACCACTGCATTTAGATACTTTATATAAAATAGCCTTTAATGTGTAATAATTCAGTATAATCAAGTGATCGAATTTACCATGAGTCTCTGAATACATTTAAACGCAAACTCTTCTGTAATTTGCAGCATGCTAATTGCAAATTCGATTTTTTACTTGCGTTTCGTTATTTTTCGTGTTACTTTTTGTTTTTTTTTTTTAGTAAAATTTGTATAGTCTGTGAATATAGTTTTTATTTTTATATCGCATTATTTTTGATTTCTTATATTATTATTATTTTTTCTATTTATATATCTTGTCTTTTCCTTCATTTTTCCTTCTTTTTACTTGTATGTTCTTAGAAAATTTTTCCTAGAGAAAGAGAGAGAGAGAGAGAGAGAGAGAGAGAGAGAATACGAATAAAGAATTTTATCAATCTATTTCCTTTTCTCTTATATACGATTACAATATTAAAGGGATTTTTGTTCGTCACAGAGAAGATTCGCGTTTTCATACCACGTTTTATTGACAGAGACATTGCCCCTCATTTGCTCAATAATTATCGCGTACCTATTTCAGCGTGTTAGTGAAACATCCACCGTTTATACAATTGAGACAAGCAGCATCAGTTGTATTTTTTCCTGTTGTATCAACGAGAATTTCACACCCGGACGTACGCAAATGTGTGCGCCATCAATGCCGCATCGAGACAAAGTTCAACCTGCGAGAAAGTTCCGGGATGCAATCGTGAAAGTAATGAGTTGAATCTTTTGCTGGCGGACACATCTCCACACGATTGGGATTTCTCACTATTAAGAATCATATTTGCCTTAAATAACAAGCTACTTGAAGAACACACACTGGTGAAATTTTTCATGAGAGCGACGGACAAACATATAGAAGCCTCTGAAGTCTTTATACTGATGTCTGTCATAAATTAATTTCAGTATAAATAATTTTGCTAATATTGATTAGTAACGCGTGATCTGTATAAAATGAACGGTATTCAGAAGTGGTCGCAAGGTAAAACCGTCTCGATCGCTCACGTCTGACATTTTATTCCGTTAATGACTGCGGTTTGTACTTCAGCACGCGTATCGGCATGAGGATCGATTTCCTCTGCTGTGAGAAATGACGACCTTTGATAGTGTATACAAGAGAGAGAAAACGTGAAGCATGAATACATCCCGTACCACTTTACTGTTTGCCTCCCATACAAAAATTCATGAAGCTGGAATACATTATACCTGTAATAATGCATTTCTGTGAAAATACATAAGAACATTTTTACACCTTTTTAAAATAATTTGTAAATATCTGATATATTAATCACATTAAGCAAGCAATAAATATTAATTTCATTTACATACTATAATAATGTACTTAACTTATAGTGCACTAAAAAGAAATTTAATATTTTCAAGAAAATTGTTTAGTTGAAGCATTTTTCAATAATATTTTATTTATATAACAAAATGCTCAGTACTTATAACAACATGTAACAATATTTACATAACAATAGACTCAATACTTTTTCCAGTTAAATTAAATTATATCAACTAAATTAAAACTAAATTAAAGTATAAACAAAATACTTAATTGTTATTAAAAATTGCTATTAAAAAATGCAAGTTTTATTAAAAGCACCAAATTTTGTTCCTAGTATAATAAAGATTATAGTATATATTTTATGTACATGTATAATTTTTTAAGGAAAGAATCGATAGATTCAATCATTATAAATTTAATGTATATGTATAAACACATATATAAAACACATATAAAAATAAAAATTACATTAAGTTTATAATGAGTGAATTTATCGACTTTTTTATTAATTAATGCATTAATAATAGTATACAAAATCCTTAAAAATGTATATACACTTTAATGGGCAATGTAGGTATGTATGCCATGAACTTCTTTTATAACCGAGAATGGCTACAAAGGTGATGCGGTTGTTTGCAAAAACTTTACAGCCGAGATCAGCCGTCGAGAGGACAGGCATGATCAGGGGATATCGGGAGTCGTGGAATTTAAATGATTTCCAATAGAAAGCGTTTTCACTTCAGGTAATACTTCACGATACTCGAGTAATATGCATAACAGCAGCATGTTATGATAATGAAATCGAGTATGGCGTGTCTGCACGGCCATTCGGTATTTCCAAGGGTATTTCTAATAATTAAAGAATTTAAGCTCACATTTCAATAATCGCGATTGCTTTCGGATATCTTAAAATCGTGGAGAAAATGACTTCCTCAAACAAGATAGGAGAGACATTCGCGTGATATCTCTCTACTAAAACGAATCTCTATTTCAATGAAAAATATAGGTACTTGTTAGATCCAAATGTCAATAAAATGCGGTTGAACGTCCTGGTTATATGCATTGCTCGTGCGAGCATGCTGCGCCATACGAGAAAGTGCCAATTTACTCGGATAAGAGCAACGATGTAACGGAAAGTCATCGTGGGCGAGCGTCTATTTCCGGAATCCGGAATTATGGGCTCTTCATATTTCCGCCTTGCATTGAAATCTCCAATTGTATACACTAGCAAACGCACGCGCGGAAGTTTCGATGAATCTATAGCGTTGAAGTTTCTGCAACATCATTCTTATTCGATACCAAGAGCATAATATTCGCATCATTGCGTGAAATCTCGTAAACATCGTTGTCTGAATTTCCGTTTGGCGTAATGTCAATTAGATATTACTAATGATCGCAGCTATTACACGGAAAGGATAATTTTGCCGAAGTGTCTAAAAATTTAATTAGATATACAGATCTGAAAACGTTGTTGGACCATCAAAGTATATAGATATTTCAAGCATAATGAGTTGCAAAAATTATTGATATTTTAGCAATCAATTTAAGAATCCTACATATAATTATTTTAACTCTCCAGCATCACCCCGAAATTGTAGTTTACACTCTAGACCGCGAAAATAGCACATATATATATATATATATATATATATATATATATATATATATATATATATATATATATATATGTGTGTATATATATATATAAAAATATTCATATACATATGTAAAATTTATCAATATATATTTTCTAT
>Ga0157364_1006106_pt1 | contig 12344 bp, 6 predicted proteins | sample AttsexASBM2_FD_111476 | JGI IMG/M metagenome (GOLD analysis project Ga0157364, IMG submission 111476) | Fungus gardens microbial communities from leaf cutter ant in Ribeirão Preto, State of São Paulo, Brazil - Atta sexdens ASBM2 | ecosystem: Host-associated > Fungi > Mycelium > Unclassified ...
ATTAAAATATTATTTATAATGTTATTTACAATATATGACAAATTAAGATAATGCATAAATTCTATAGTGAAAAATATATACATTTAGTTTCTTTGATTAAATAGGTCTTTGATTAAATAGGTCATTCACGTTGCTTGAAATCCCCAAAAAAATATGCACTGTATACATGTATAATTACATATTACATTATCTAATAAAAAATATATGAATATATAATAGAAATATATAATTATACAAATTAATGGAAACGTATAAATATAGAATAAAGGCAAACATATTGATTAATAGAGAATCATTAATAACGCAACATGCAGTGTTATTATCCATTCTAATTTCTCAAGTGTTACACTGTGACATGTTTCTCGTCGCAAGCTGGAGCAGAAGCTGATGCCACCGCCGAAGTACGCGCCTATCAAGAAGCGCAGGAGCAGACGGCCGCAGGATTTCGGTTCATCGCAGGAGCGGCAGCAGGTCGCCAGTCAACCAACTACTCCATTGCTGCAGGGTAAGATGAGCCGACCGAACCGGACTGTTCAGCGTCGACCAACGTCTACAACATCGATCAATTCCAACTCCATCGCGTCTGGTGGTATCCAGCAAAACGGCGATTCCGATTCCGACACGACGTGCGGTTTCGATTCCGCGTGGCGAGGATCGGCCCAATTGTAACTAGCCTAATTCGTTATTCTAAATAACATCGCTCATGCTTATTCGATTGCATGAACCATAGAAAAGCTTAGATCCTAAGAAGCTTTAGGAACCGACAGTATCTCTAGCAATTCTTTTAAAAATGGCGGAAATGAAAATCTATGTACACGATTCTCGCCAACGATTGCACTTATGTTAAAGACTTTTTAATATACAAAACAATATTTAACAATATTTAAAAAATTATTTTTCTCTTAAATTGTTCTTATTTCACAGGACCTTATTGTTTAACACAAAAAATCTGAGAATAAAAATTGTGAATGTTTCAGATACGATTTCTTCTTCTGAAAATTTTATTGTGTGTGATTCAAATCTCGTTTTCTTCAATAAGTTTATTAAATAATTTATTTTTTATATTTAAAATAAATTATTTGATATTTGTACATGATATTTGTCATTTCTTATTTCAGTCAAAATACTCAAGTTTAACTTCAAATTTCGTATATAAAATAAATATAGTATGTACTTTATTTACATATAGAAATATATTTTGTAAGCTGCAGAGCGTAATTTAAGGATGTTTAATATTACGCTTATATATATATATATATATATATATATATATCACAATAGAAATCGCAAAATATATTTTAAATTTACAGAACAAATTTTTTCATACGTTTCACGATATGTACGATTTCTATGTCTGCATTCACGACATTGCCATCGTTGTACATATTACATATATTCATATATTAGCATTTTACGCATAAAATTTTAAACAATTCGGTGCTTAATTGTATGATAACTAACGCTTAAGATTTATTTTATTAACGCAGAAAAGTTTCTATGCGTACTTAACAATAAGAAATGTTAAACGTTGTATTAATAAGCGTACAGAGCGACAGTTATTATTTATATCGTATTTTATATCATTTAAGCAATAAACATCACATTTGAGATTACATTGAAGTATTTTATCTTTGATCTCTTACATATACCATACATATGGTATATGTAGAAGAGATGTATTTTAGATTGATACACACATACTAACAATATACAAATTGCTTCTTTTTGTAAGATGAACAATATCCGAGCTTATTGTGGCACATGTATTTTATATATACTTTTTACAGTTGCTACAATTTTATAATTAATTCCATAGTCATTTAATTTTTTGATTCTCTATAATTTTACCATTGTTAAGTCAGTTTATTAGCCAAAAAATTAGTGTATATTACCTTGCTGGATGTTTCAATAAAATAATTTTCGTTGTTCTACCTTTTTATTGTAAAAAACACAAGGATCTTTATTTGATACGGCTGAATAAATTGGTATTTATTTTCATCTTCATTTGTTTTATATCTGTCAAATGGAACATAAAATATACTTTATAGATTAAGAAAAAAGAAACCTCAAGTGTAAATCTTAAAGAAATAAACATAATAAAACATCAGAAGAAGAGTATTTTTATTTTATTAGATACATATATATTTCGTAGAACGGATAAGAAAAGAAACCAACACACATACTAAAGAAAACAAAAAAAAAGAGAGCTATAAGCCAAAAATTATTATATAAAATAAAACAAGATAATATAGAATGTAAAAAAACAATATTTTAAGTTAAAAATTTAATATAGAATGCTAACAATATATTAAAGTATAAATCTTAAAAAATAAATTAAACAGTAAATTAAAATAAGTATTTTTGTTATTAGAGATATAATTTCACATAAAGTCCGTTTTTTATTCCTGCATGTTTTGAACTGTGTGCATCAAATAAATTTATATTTTGTAAAATAAAGTAAAAATTTTAAAATAAAAATTATATTTTGTGTGTGTGTGTGTGTGTGTGTGTGTGTGTGTGTGTGTGTGTGTGTGTGTGTGTGTGTGTGTGTGTGTGTGTGTGTGTGTGTGTGTACACACAAAATCACATATTAACTGAAATAAGTTTAGTCCGTTTTCTAGGATTCCTTGGTATAATTCAATCTTTTTCTAGAATAAAGGGTCTCTTTTAAATTACGATGGAAATTCAATCTCAAGAACGGCTATGTTGTTTTCTTGTTCTAAATTCAAAGAATGATATCTTCTCATTAAAGAAGATATCATTAATGAGAAACGGAAATTATACAGGAATTGCAGAATCAAGATTTGAACAATGATTTTTCTTTTCCTATTTGAACAATGATTTTTCCTACCTTAATTCAAAGTTCTGTATAATCTCCATTTTTCATGAATGATGTCTTCTTTACAATTTCTTCTGTAATTGGGATTATTGAAATAGAGATTATTATCTGAGAATAAAACGAATAGCTCTGAGAATAAAAGATCTAATTTTAAATATTTTTATCATAGATAAATGACTTCTTCCAGACAAATATTAAATTTCATAGGTCTTTGGAAGAGATTTATGAAATTTAATATTTATTTTAATATCTCGTGAGACGATATGTTAACTTTTGAAAGTATATCTATATTAGGCCAGAGTTATTTATGTTAATTATTCTTATGATCTTCTCAGAGCATATGACCTTCCTCCAGAGATGTTAATTTGATATAAAATTTGAGTCTTTCAAAACATTTTAAATAGGGAGAAAACTTTGGATCATATCTCAAATAAAAGGCAATATCATGAACTTGAGTAAGTTCAACAAATTGAGAGCTAGGGATTATAATGTTTAACTTTTTTCATACTATGTTTGTTTCTTTGCAATCAATGCCTTCATGAAGATATTTAGCTTAAAAAGAAATCAGAAAACTTCAGTTTCATGATGTATTGCATTAGTTAGAGCTTGAAGATAGAGATCATCTTTCCTGCAAATATATTGGTGTTTTCGCATGGACACCATTTAATTGCAGCAATTTTTACAGTGAATTTTGAAAAAAATCCTTTTTCTTCTCTGGAAGAAGAATATCAAAACTGAATGTAGCAAACAGAAACTCACCTAGAATATCTTTATCCGTTTTTCTTAATTCATCATGAGCTTCTTCAATGTTAGTTATGCTCGTTTCAAGTGTTTTAACGCCTTCAACATGATTTACAGATTTCTTTTCTAGTTTTTTTAAATTTTTGGATTCGTCCTTTTCTATCGAAGAACTTGAAGGTTTTATTTCTGAACATTTCATGACAAGGGGCTTTTTCCCGCGATTAGAATACATTGAAGAATAATTCAATTCCGAATCAGATAATTTTGATTGTGGTAATGGTATTTTCACCATATGTTCTCACTGCGGATGAATCTTAAATAAAAAGTTCGTATTTGTCTCTCTTTAAAAGAAAGAGGACAAGGACGCTTCAATCATAATGAAGAAAATTCGAGAAAATCTAACTTCGTTTTAGACAAACTATATAAATCCAGCTTTATAGTTTTAACTTTTACTTCTTTTATTAATTTCGTTGTGTTATATCTTCGATGTGTGTTCTAGCGACATCCTTGCACGACCAAGAGAAACTTTCAACTCGAAAGGTAAGCAAGTCGTTCTCTCCTTAGGTAACGCTTTTGCCGTATATTTTTTCTAACTTTAAACACCAGATGGACTCATCCCACAAGGGAGGTTAGTGAAGGATGTAGAAACTGGTGGAAGCTTGGAACAAGTGTGAAAAGAAGTATGTGAACGATGTGACACTACCAGAGGTAGTAGAGGGTGAGGACGATTTGGAAGGTTGGAACAGTTGGAACTTGGAACTATTTGTCATTGGACTGCATTGAACACATGTGCTGGTTCCCATTGATACTCTTTTCCCAAGCTGTGATGACAATTAACAACAAGTAGGTTTCTCACCGAAAAAAAAACGAGACATCCACTCCTGCGTCTCGCGTGCACGAGAAAGATGTACGACATATGCCATCCCAGCGTGAGTAATCGTTTTACTCGGATAATCAAAAAGATATGTGCGATATCATAAAGAATGTGCGATCTCTTTAGTCCGAGAATGTGCATGCCTATGTATGTATAAATATTTCGTACGTAAGATTATTTTGCAATCGTTCTCAATGTACGCTTGCAGTATTATCATCTGTGCAAACTTGGCTGTAATGACGCGATAAAAACGAGCACCGCCTTTTATGTCTACATTGAAATATGCGAAGGTATTGTATTTAACTTAAGGGGGTGGTAAATGTGAAATCTGTTCTTGTGACGATTTTTCAGTGAAGCGATACTGGGATGTCAAATACAAGTATAACGAAGAACTTGACGTGATTTATTTCGAAGTGAAGAAAAGGGAGAATTCTCAGGCAGAGATCTATGTGCCTTGGCCAACGAAATACAACATCTGTTTGGACAAGATTGAGAAAATGCAACAATTATTGCAAAATAAACGGTAATTTTGCAATTTTATTTCATTATTAATTTTCGTATCTTTGATATTTCTGTAACGTTCTATTCCTGTTCTTTTTAGTTGAACTTCTTGCACGATTCATCTTTCTTCCCTTTCTTTCTAAAAAAAATTCATTCTAAAAAAGAACTGACCTAATAATGAATATATATTAGATATAGTAAAAAGAAATCCATTATTTTTGCATGAAATTGAATGGAAAAATAATGGATTTCTTTTTACTACACCTAATATTATATTTCTAAGTAACAAAATTTGATTCGACAGATTGACATTCGTATTTAAATCAGAAGATAGCAGCAGTGTTTTCTATACAGTAACCACTGGCCTCTCAAAACCAGCTACACCAGAAACGAGTAAACAACAAAAAGAAAAAGCTGAAAAGATATTTAACTTGGAAAGTGAAATTCGAAGGAATACATCAAATTTATGTGAATTAGCAAAGACTTTAAGTTCTACTCACGAAACTAGCGAACAAATTGATTTAAATACTACAAACTCTTTGAATATTGAACATTCTAGTGTGGAGATATTATGATACTTTTCTTTTACTTAATTTATAATTTTGATCTCATCTATGTCTGTTGTCTGTATATTGGTATTTATCTTTTTTTATTACACACCTTACAACTTATGTATCAAACACATAACAGTTAAACACGTAAAAAGTACTGACACGTTGGAAATAAACTTAATATGAATATATTGTAATTTTTTTTGTTGAACATAATAAAATAATTTTCATTGCAATAAAAAAGTAAACCATATTTATTAGAGAAGGTGCATTTAAAAATAGGGAGAAATGTATATTTTTAATATTTATTTTTTAAAGTAATTCACATATATAATGCGGATTTTAAGAATACTTCTAAGGATTGCGTAATTGTTTAAAGTGATATGTGATAAGCTGCCACTGCAAATATATGAATCAAATAAATTAATTTTTAAAAAATTTCATCTCTAGCCATGTATTATTAGTAGACACTACAAAATACGAGGCACATAAATTTCCTTATTATAAAACTAACTGATAAACATAGCGAACATTTTAACCAAACTTACATCTATAGTAATTTCTATGTAATTATGTTATAAAAAAATACGTATAACGAAATAATAATCTAATAAATCTTTATAAATCAAGAGTAAATCTATCTACAAAACACCATAGGATGTTTGTATATATGTACATAAAAATTTTAAATTATCGCATTTTGGACCATACATATATTCCATAAAATTAAATAATTTAATTCTTTCTGTAAAAAGCTGCGTATATCAGTGGAAAAAATAATTTGTTCACACACGATGCCATCTTCTAACGTATACCAACTTACACACTGTAAAACGGAAAATATACAAAATACATGATTTGATGTAAAAATATTTTTATCATTTAAAATCGTTTTAAAAGATAAAGTTTTCAAAGATTTTGTAGACTTCGGCAGTTGAAAGTAGCGTAAAAAGGATGATATTGCATAGCTTTTTTCAGCTATGTAAAATACAAAAATAACAATGGACATCTAGAATCTAGAATGTTACTTTTCACGAAATGTAAATAATTTTATTATTAAATTAATGAAAGATTAGGGTTTTTTTCCCACGCAAGATCTATTTCAAATTACTTCACAAATTATAATATATTTTCTTCTGCCTGTTTTACTACTAAATGCGTTGTCACGTAAATTTTCATAAATTTTATATTCTTTACTTCAGAGCTATATAATATCAAAAAAATCGGATTTAAAACTTTATATACACTAATAGAAAACAGGCATATTAAAAATTATTCATATTTTTCAAATTATCTTCCACTGTCGTATATTATGTTCAAGATCCGAAAATATTTTAGGAATATCTAAAATATTTTAGGAATGCCTAAAATATTTTTCTTCAGATCTGAACTCATCCTGCATGTATAAGAATTATGTATAAAATAGATACCAAAATGGTTATATATGTATATAAATTTATAATTGCAGTAAGGCAACTAGATCTCGAGATACTCGAATCTATCACTAATGACACGGTTAACTTTTCATGATAATATTCAAAAGGTAATTTCACAAGGTAAATTCATAAGTAATTCTGATCATTACATATTTACGCCTTATTAATATTAAAAAGAGTAATATTGAAAATAAAACTTAGTAAATCTCACTAACATAGATAGTAATATTTCAGCAATCAATATTTACAATTAACAAAATCAGATTTAACTATATTTTAATTTCATAGTATGACAAATTGAACAAATCTACAATAAAATTAAATATAACTATATCATAATCAAGTTATACATTTACCAAGTTCTATTTGAAATATCTCATTTGCATCGTTATAAATCCTTAGTTCAATTTTCAATTTTAATTCTAAAACATACATATAGAGATAAATGACAGGTCGAGAAGTTTATATACAATGTTGGATTATTTCTTACTATAATAAATTTCTTACTATAATAGTCAGTGATTTTTCTAGTTCTATTGCATATTACATATCAAAAATTGTTCGATTATCGTAGGCACCTTTTAAGAGATGGATGAAGTGTATCATGGGTTACCTTTAATTAGATTGTGTATGTGTGGAAGTTCAGAAAGAATCGAAATCTTATAAAGGATTAATTATTAAATACTAAAGTTACAATATGTAGATAATAGCATCTGTAAAGAAGAGTTCCGTAATAATCAGAAGAAAAATTAATTTAAAAGTTTCGTAAGTAAAATCTAATAGCTACTTCAATATTACACAGCTTTCAAATTCTCTGCAAAAATTAAAATCGAATCTTAAAAGATGTTCAAGTATGTTCATAGTAAAACGTGGACACGTCTTACAATAATAATTTGTTGTAAAGTTAAAATTGATCGTACAATACTACACGAATAACTATTGAACATAGAAATATTATTCATTATTCTTTCGACACTTTTGGTTATATATTTATATATACATGATATGAAGCACATGAACTAGTAAAAGTATCTTATAAACTAGAATATGAATGTGTACATAATTAAAATGATGAAATATAGTAATTGGGATACATGTTAAACGAACCTAAAGGACTTTGATAATATTAATGTGCTGCTTCACATGATGTCATAAGGCTCGTATGTATGTCTAACGTCATCATAATCTTGCAAAATTAGCTTATATATGGATTAAATTTCCAATTATCATAACAGACAATATATGATTAGTTTAATCGAAATGCTAAATATTACTGTCAAAATGATCATTGTTGTTGCACATACATAGCGCCATTTCAATTTCAATTCTTTATCACATGAGCATGAGTAAGTATAGCTACATTTTGATTTACTTTATGCTTTCTTAATGAATGTGTTAATATTTTTGTTATTATGATTATCCTTTAAGTTCCATAAGGATATATAAAATCTTTGAGTAATATTGCTTGTATTACTGTACATAATTAGCAATATATAGATAACGAAACGTTGAAAATAATATATATCTTCACGCAAAAGGACATCCGTACATATTTAATACTAGCAACAGGACAGTGTTTGGAGATCACTTTTGCAAATGTAATCTAAAATTATTCTCAGTTATATGCAAAAAAAAACTTCTTTGTCGAAAGATTAATAGGCTTCATTCGCTTTCTCCTTTGCTTGACAAGAATTAATTGGAACCTCTTAACTTTTAAAAATATGATCATAAATTCATACAATATTACTTTGTATCAAACCAGAGATTGTAAATTTATGTATATCAACTATTTACTAAAAATATACATACAATTCATAACAGCGGAAAACCTGAGATTCGATAAAAGAAGTTTCTAAAGCGAACTTCGCATTACAAGATGATTCTTGATGAATGTTCTTGATGAATTCTCTGAAAACTTTATATATTTTCGCATTGTTCCTTACAAATAATTAACACCATATAATTCCTAGCATTCAGTACATTTACAAAAACATTCTAATTTACCATGAGGGCTAAATAAAAAAAAGCGTATTTTGGGAAACCAAAAAGTTAGAAAGATTCTGACGCAATTGTAGCGTCTGAAGAACTGCCAGAGTCAAATTAAAAAGACAATTCCAGAAAAGGCAGATTTCTAAGGTAATGAACAACTAAGTTGCATTCGTCATACAAGATGGTTCTTCTTCAGAATGGCTATCCAGGATTTGTGACTGGAATGTCTATACAAGAGGTCCATCTGAATATACAATTTGTATCAATAGAAAGATCAAAAATTGAAATGAGTTGACTCATTTTTGATGAATTTTCAACTAATATATTGTTGCGCTACAAAATTGCGTTTTCAATTTTACGATTATTATTGTATTATTATTGGGTTGTCTGGAAAGTTCGTGCCGACTAACCTATATAAATTAATAAATGTATACTAAAAGTTACATCTTCTGCGTTTCAATTTTCCTTCAAAATCGGCACGAACTTTCTGGATAACCCAATACCATGTTTATATCTTCGAAACTCAGTAATCAAATAACCAAAAAATCAATAATCAGAAAAGAAATTTTCTCTTATGGATGGAAAATTTTTTTCACTGTTCCCGAATTTTCTATACGTGCCGAAAGTGTTGGGAACAACTCAACTCATGATAAGAAAACATTTATTTCCAATTCTTCTAACCCAGCTTATTAATGAACATGGCGGATACTATGAGGGCCACTTACAACAGAGAGTCACAATCTATATGAAGAGATACCTTGTTTAGGCAAACCATTCGCTAAACTATGAGCAATCGAGAGCACCAGAATTATATCCGTCCGCAGAGAACGGAAGTTGAGAACGTGATATCAAATAGAAGATATATAGATCTTTAAGTTTTTAACCTCTTGGTAATCGTTGTAACAAAGCGAAGAAATTAGTTTAAAAAATGGCAGTTTTTGAAATATTCAAATAATATAGAGACAAATATCTTTTGTCATACCAAGTACTTTAATTCGAACAGAAGACATTCAGGATGTCTTCGATTGATTTCAAGATGATGTTTGAGATTGGTTATACGACTGATCAATTATCCAATGATCATCAACAGTTACAATTCATCTGGTTATACTCGAGAAGTTAGTCTCACTAATGAATAGATCTCAACTTATGGAGCTGCATTCATGTACACCACTTTGGTTGAAAAATTTCTCTTGTAAATGTGCCTACTATGATCATTAACATAGTATCCAAAATAAAAAAATCTATACATTATGTATGACATATGATATATATTGCTCAGATAAACAAACGCGCGTAAATACCACCGACTGCGCGATTTTATAGCATGAAGCAACTTTTTCTTCATTATGTTGATATTTTCTCATGGGGAAAATATACATCAACATAAACTAATCGTAATAATTAATATCTCTATTAATTATTACGGCTAGCACCAATCAGCCATATAAGTAAAGTCTTTAAATAGACTCTGTTCTAGGTCGCTAAGAGGCCGAGGATCTTTTGGAGGCGTTAGTTGTGGTTTCTCTGAGGTGAACTCTTCATCGAAATTACTTACATCTTCCACTGAATGCTAATAACAGAGAAATATTTCCATGCAAATATTACATTTAAAAAAATATCTAATTTATTTCTGACATTTCAACTGATATTTAAAATTTTATCCATGACAAAATAGATGTAATTTCTTTCTCTCTTATGTATTCAAATTTGAATTAATAAATTAATACTTACAATTACTGGTACGAAAGGTGGTTTCACGCGTCTTAGGAGTAAATCATCCCAAGCTATATGTCTGAAAAATGCTTGTTTCTTAACATCTTCGGCGTCTCTTTCACTGCTACCTAATCTCCTTTCTGGATTCTTTCTAAGTAACTGTTACAGAAAATACATGTGGATAAGTTTTATATAGTAAAATAAAAAAAGTAATAAAATAAAAATACTTACTCTTCTCATGATTGCAATTGCTTCCAAAGAAAGGAATCTTGGATATCGTACTTCATCATTTACAATAGAATCAAATACTTCTTCTTCATCATCACCTGGGAAAGGGGACTGAAATACATTTTTATTTAATATCTAATATAAATATATTTAAAATAAATTATATTATATAAAAAAAATAAAATTACCTCTCCAACCAACATTTCGAATATTAAAACTCCAAGACCCCACCAATCTACAGCTCGTGTATAAGAAGTCTCCGTCAGCACTTCGGGCGCTAAGAATTCAGGAGTACCGCAGAAAGTACCTGTTCTGTCTCCAAATCCCATACCTTCTTTACATAAACCAAAATCTGCGATTTTAACGTAACCTTCTGTATCTAATAGCAGGTTATCTAACTTCAAATCTCTGCAAATGAAATACACTATGAAATATATAAATTATAAAAATATATTATTGAATTACTTATATGTCGATTATATACCTGTAAATAATACGATTTTCGTGTAAATATTGCAATCCAAGAACTACACAAGCGGAATAGAACACAGCACGTGGCTCTCCGAAAACATCAGCATGTATATGCATCATAAGATCACCGCCAGCTGCATATTCCATTACAAAACATACGTGTGCCTAAAAAGAATTCATTTTTCTCGTTCTCTTCTATCTTATAAAAATGTATTAAAAATATTAGAGTAAAGACCTATTATCCGTACCTCAGTTTGAAAGCACGCAAATAAATTAACGAGGAAAGGATGGCGCGTCGTGTTTGCTACTTCGAATATTCTCTTTTCAGAAAGCAATGACTCCACTTCATCTCTGGCTATAATATCTCCTTTCTTCAAAGCTTTAATTGCGAAGTATTCTCCCGTATTTCTATATTGCGACAGTATTACTTTGCCGAAATGTCCACGACCGAGTACGGAGAGTAGTCTGAAATTCTCCAAGGTCATACCAGTGAGCTGAGAATGCCTTCTTGACTCATAGGCACTATCTCTATATTGAAGAGGTCTAACTGGCATTTCATATACAACCTAAAAGACAAAGTTATAGTTGAAATAGCTAGTTATAAAATAGTATTTACATAAATGAATATTTTAATGCATTATTATTATTAAGTTAGATATATTAAGAGTAATTACTGTATATAAGAGAATTATATGTTAGTATATCATAAAACTAAGACATTTTGAAGATGTGTCCTAGATCTTACGATGACAGGTTAGGCTGTAATATTTTAGTTATTAAAATTTTCATGTGATTATTAATGTTATGGCTATCTAGCATATACTATAAAATAATTAAAAATACATGCAATGCATAGAAAGGTTAAATATATATTAGGTGTAGTAAAAAGAAATCTATTATTTTTCCATTCAATTTCATGCAAAAATAATGGATTTCTTTTTATTACACCTAATATATATATATATATATATATATATATATATATATATATATATATA
>Ga0157364_1006107_pt1 | contig 12344 bp, 8 predicted proteins | sample AttsexASBM2_FD_111476 | JGI IMG/M metagenome (GOLD analysis project Ga0157364, IMG submission 111476) | Fungus gardens microbial communities from leaf cutter ant in Ribeirão Preto, State of São Paulo, Brazil - Atta sexdens ASBM2 | ecosystem: Host-associated > Fungi > Mycelium > Unclassified ...
ATATATATATATATATATATATATATATATATATATATATATATATATATATATATATATATATATATATATATATATATATATATATATATATATATATTTACGAATAAGAAGAGAATTTTTTCAGAGATAAGACAAATTTAGAGATGTATTTATCATACATACATAGAGTACACTAGACTCCGAGAAATCGTCGATGCTAATTAGACGCGATCGCTAATTATCGTCGCAACGTATACAGCCAAGAGGGCGAGAGCGTGATACAATAGTAATGGAGATATTGGGATATCAATATGCAGAGAAAATCGTCAACCAACTCAGGGGTGGACACAGTATAACCCGCAACAAAAAGTACAATCGTATACACAGCCAACGCATTGCATAGACTTTAAATAACTTTTAACTTTTAATGATGAGATATAGCGCGCATCTCGTATATGTTCCGCGGATATATCAATATAATGATCGATCCCTCGCCCAACCGTCTTGGGCTATGGGATTGCGAAATGACCAAGCTCGAATATTCGATGAACGGCCCCCGATTTATATATGTATAAATTACATATAACTATATAGCACACTCGGATTATTTAACTAAGAGATTACTTAATCTAGTCGGTAAACACCGCGGACATCGAGTCCGAGATAAAAGTTCCTCCTTGAAAGCTGTTTCAAACTTCGTGCCTTTGCAGCTTGAGAAATGCATTACCCGCGAACTTCTCCGTTATCACGCAGGTCTCGATAAGGTATATCTGAATATAATGGGCTGATTTGTTACAATTATAATAAATATGGTTTCTGTCAGGTGTTCTCTCTTTCTCTCTCTCTCTCTCTCTCTCTCTCTCTCTCTCTTTCTCTTCATCTCGTTGTGTAATAGCTGATCTCTTTTCCTGGTAATGTGACGCAATTGCGAGGTTTTTCCTTAAGAATGAGTCTCAAATAACTGCGGAATTGTTTCACGGAAATGTCCCATAAATATTTATTTCGAAATCTCTTCATTAGAAATATGACTGTTTCATGGCACGCAATATACAATACATTTTAATAGTTTCCGCTAAGACGATCTTAAATTATCGTGTGTCTAAAAATTTTGTTTTCTGAAGATAATAAAAATGACTGTAATATTCAAATGTTCGTTCAGAGATTATCGTCTTTTCGAAGATTAAACGATCGAAGATATAAATCGGAATTGAAAAATCAATAAAGATTTCATTAAATTGTTTTAGACGCGTCGCAAAAAACTTTCGACGATTTCTTCGTCAGCACTCGAGTCCAATCGAAAGGACAGCCCGAAAGGACAGCTGTTGCCGCAATGACCACACTCTCGATAGCTGAGCATGCAGCCGTTCTGACCTGCCTAGCCTTCCCAGCAACATTTTTCGCAGCACACCGGTGTGCCCATCCCTCTACAATGAACAAACATGCACGCTGCATTTCCGCCCACACGAAATTGCCCTTGCTCTGTCATAAAATAATTCTGCTTACTGAGTGCAATCTTTATTTATCGAATAATATTTGGAATGTCAATATTTTTTCCAAAAAATTATCAGACAAAAGTTTCTAGACTTTATGTGACATTTAAATAATTTTAAAATGTTTTTAAAACAAAAATATGACGCAGGATTAGAATAATTTTGCAAGGAGAAAAAAGAAATCTTAAGAAACTCAGGTTCAAATGTAAATTATATTTGAATTTTCGAAAATAATTACATTTAGATGTGTTTTTGAAGTGATGAAGCTGTGCAATTTTTCATTTAAATAATAAATTATCAAGATAATTAATTGTGTATGCTATAATTCTTTAACTTGATGATTAATCAAGGCACGCGAAGAAATAAATTACTTAAAACTACTATCGAGAGTGACGTTGCGATGAATAACGCAATCGAATAGACGTATCGGTAAAATACAACATTCGGCGTTCGTTGCATTCTGGTAATGCGAATTCGGTGCTGTCAGAGACGGCAATGATTTATTCCGGGACGATTTCCATGGCACGAGTCGGTTTTTGTCTCAGGGGCCATAAAAGTTTTCCCCGCGCGCGCGCGCGCGCGCAGCTGAAATTCGAGAACCGCGTCATTTAACGGGGCGCACATCGATACCGTTGCCGAAAATTCGTCTGAATTAGTATGCGCACACGCGTGCATTAATGTGACTTAGGGGAGAAGAGAGGCGATCGGCCATTACGCAAATCTATCGAGGGGTTTAAGAATGAAAGAGACAGAGAGAGAAAGAGATAAGGAAGAAGTGGAAACGGTCACTGGACGGAGGGAGAAGAAGTGATTCTCGTTGGGGAAAAATGAATTTTTAGTCGGCATTGTCGTGCCGACGAGACGAGCCCGGACAAACGGGCCTCCACCATCTGGTCCCCCCTCTGGCGAGAAGGTCAGAGTGGAGGAAGGAGGTCGCGACCTTGGCGGGGATTTTTCCGAAAAAGTGCTGAGAACGAAACGAACCGGAGTGGAAAGAGAGGGACATAGCATCCCACCCTTCTTGTTTCTGCCCCCGCTTCACCTCGGCTTCGCCTATTTTTTCTGCCCCACGTGCGCGATGCGCGCGGTGACACGCGAAACACGCACATCCATGCAAAACGGCTACCTCGACCCCGCTCTTAATTGTGTCCCATGCAGATACACGTATTGTGCACTTAATGGTCCGTGCGCGACGCGTTACGGATGCCGATTTTAATTATTATCGCGAGAAGGAAAGGGCACGCGTAGAGGGGTGGATGACAGATCCGGGCGATGTCGGGGAAGCCGATGGTTCTTTCGCGCGCGTGGCTGCAACCATTTCCGGATAACAGCGAGCGATCGTAACGAATATGAAATAATTTCTTTGGTGCTTCGGGTGTAAGAGGCACAACAGTCTCATCAGTGTAAAATATCAGAAAAAAATTCAGATATCTATAACGGATTTTGAAATATTATATTAAGCACTAAAACAATCTGGGAACAATGATAATTATCAAACAAATATTACTTTTATCGTTTCTACCATACAAGTAATCTGTTGGGATATTATTTTATTTTTGAAAAATTTCATGTGCCGTTAAATTTTCTCGAATAGATATGATTACCGCTCTCTTTATCGAACACCAAAGACTTAATCGTGCAGCATTTTTCTTCATTGAGAAAATATTTGTATTGATATAGATATTCAATTAAATTTTTCTTCTCTACGTACAGTACATCTAGATTTAATTTGACGGAATTTTGGATCGCTAAATAATTGTAATACCACGAATGTTGAAACTGAAGAGGAGATTTTAGCGAAGTTTTGAGAGAAAGCTTAACGGCTCGCATGCCCAAAATCAGCATTGCCTTTTTAATGTAATTGAGCGCAAAATCAAAATTTTACCCGTAAACCAAACAAACAAATATGCAAAGTATATATATATATATATATACATATTGTTCACTAATATATATTATTGATTATATTAAGAATACGTCCTAGATTAAGTGCATTTCGTATATGAATGATACGAACGTGAAGTTACATATACACTTACATGTATATCGTGTAATTCATGTACAATAACAACGAGGTACAAGCGTATAAGCGTACACGTTCGACAAGTGCATATGATATTATAGAGTGTACATTTCATGAAATTAGGAGAATTAATTAGCATGTCTAGTCATTTTGGAAACGATTTACAAATTCCTGATCTAGTCACACGATGTAATCAATGTCGACGTATTTCGATTACTAGCGCAATCGATTTTGTCATAGATCAATTGCATATTTTTTTTTTATATAAGACTGCGTGAAACGATAAGAGACACATATATTATTTTTGTTATATTTATTTTGATATATTTTTTTACGTACAATTCCTGAGTTCTCGCAATTATTTAATTATTTATATACGTGTGATCAAAAGAAAATTATATGAATAAAAATTTATTTTTTCTCTTTCTTTTATTTCCGTTTCCTTTTTTTTGTCATCTTCCTTATAATACATTCTTTAATCAACTCACATAATTTTTATTTAAAAAAAATATTTATACTGCAGAGGAGAGTGCATTTTATTTTAACAACGGTGTTGTCGATGCCAATAAATACGGAGATTATTCTCGCATCTCTATCGAAGCATCGAAATTCGAACTCACCGGAATTACACTGGCTTCAAATGCTCGTTTTAAGATATCGAGTTACTCGATCCACGGTTTGATGGGCTGCTGTTAGACTGCCGCCAATTCGTCGGTTTTGTTTTTTAAGGGTGTCGCTCCTAGGGTGACTTTTTATTAACTATGACAAATAATATCCAAACATGTTAAATATGACAAATTATACGCGCGCGCCCTTCAAGGTTTTTTGCTCATTTTAGAGTGAATGTTTCATTAAACAATAGCATTCGTTAAATATAATTTGCTCCGGATTATTTTATGCGCGCATTAAATATATTAAATATTTTTAATAATATAATAACACAGTGAATTTTATATAGAATATATATAATATAGAACATATTTGACTTAAAAAATTGTATGCTATTAAAAAAAATTTCATATACTTTAAAAACTCAATTATATTTTAAATAAATGAAGAGCACGCTAATGTTAAAATTTAAGATAAAAAATATATTTTTCTCTAGCCTATAATTCCACAGCATTGTTATGTTTTATTTAGAATCGTTTCATATAAAAAAAAAGAGAAAGAATATAATTTATAACAGCTGTTTATATCAGTATTTCATCGTCTATAATCAACAGTGAATGACGACATTATTTTCCGTTTCGATAATAGAACGTTATCGAACGGAAAGGACGAACGAAAGGAAAAGCGGGTACGACGATTTTCAATCAGAAGAAACATACTATAAGTCGATGAGACGCCGAGGCGCTTGCGCTATATAAAAGTTTTCCTTTCGCTTGATGGCCGGTGGAGTCGAGTCGATTTGAAAAGGGAAGGCGGAAGGACCCGTCATCCCTCTCGCACCGAGCGACGACCGACCGATGAGTAAATGACACACAGCTCAGCCCCCCTGCTTCTCTACGTAAACACACAGACGTACAAACGTGCACACACTTGAAAAACGAATGTCCACCCACATACACATACATTGACATCCCTAGTGTGAGGGGGATGCGTATAAAAATCAATAATCTTGCGGTTTCCAAGAGCCCCGAAAATGAAGGAGAATGTGGCGCGAGGGTGGCGGCCTTTAGCCATGTAGACAAAAGATGAAAAGTATTTCGTTATCGTTTATTATTGTATTCGTTGTAACAAGGAATTCGAAGGTGCACACTCGTTAACCTGATGGAACCTTGCCAAATGCTTTTTGGAAGAAAAAATAAATCATGTGCGTGTTTCTAAGAATATGATATTTTCGAATTTTAAACATGTGTTTTGTTTCAAAATATTTTTAATATGAAAGATAAGATTTAATGAAAGTATCACTTTAAATTTCTCAATCATATGTGATAGTATAACTCAGTTATTGTAACGATTCCTATTTATTGTATAAGATTTTAAAAATATTTGAAAGAGTTTTTAATTAAATTTTAATATTTATTATTAAACACATTCAAAATTTTCAACGATAAAGATATAAGATTGAATTATTAAAGATATCTAAATAATATTTAAAAAATAAGTACATTTTTACAAGATGAGAAATCCGCTTTCCTAAAATTCAAATCTTAAAACTTGTAAGCCTCTCTCCAATTTATTTACAGCAAGCCACTGTTTCATCTTTTATCCAATGCCACATACCCTCGTCAGATACACGTACAATAATCATGATCGTTTTGTTTCCCTGTCATTTATTTACAAAAGGTTCGACCAAGATCCATAGCAAATTTCAGAAAAAGGAATCGAACTATTCGTCCCTCCCCAATACGATCCATCTGATTTCCCCTACTCATCAACTACCACAGCTCATATCCCGTAAAAGAAGTGAATTGCAATTATCAAAGCCTCCCCCTTTCGATTCCACTTTTCGCCCTTTCTTACGTTAGCCGTTCCGCGATCTCGGCCTTTTGCGTTCCTTTTCCTCCCCTATTGCCTTTCGCCAACTTGTAGAAATTTTATCCTCCAATAATAATTTCACCGTTATAACCATCGCCACCACCATCACGATGATTTCCATCCCCTACCGTCGTATTCGCATCTTTTTCTTCATCCTGAAACTTCTCAGCGGCCGCAATTTACGTTTCTAACGATCAAAGAAATCCATGCTCAGGGACGAGGGTCAACAAAATGTCTTCTCGCGCGAAGAAACTCATGAAAACACTATGGTATCACAATTGAAGGAAAACATCTCAATTTGAAAAAAAAATTCGTAATGTCAAATTTATTTATAAGTTTCCAAAAAGATAAAAATAGTAATTTATACTCTATTTAAGTTCTATGTTTCGTAACAATTTTATAATATTTATATGCAAATACAAATATATATTTTTTTCATTACGTCGAGGTAAAAAGTGTTATATATAGAATTCCGTTCCTTTTCACGATTCTGTGTAGAATTTATTCTATTATTCAATTTCAATTATTTCAATTATTCCTGGCAATTACTTCGCAATCTGATATTTTTCAATTAAGCGATTATAATCAATCGAAAATATGCAGCAATAAATATTGAATCGCTTCAATGATGTCATTATAAATGTCATACATAAAATCCCATTACTTCCATTACATATTTTCGCAATTTTCTACTGGAATAGAACTAATTTTATTCCTAATTCAATTTTTAATTCAATTATTTCTGGCAATTACTTCGTAATTCGTAATATTTTTGCAATATTTCTGCGTAATTATAATCAGAGATTGTGCAGCGATAAATATTGAATCGCTTCAACGATGTCATTAAATTTGATGGATTATGAAATCTTAATCGCGTAAGAGGAAAGATATCGCAAATAACCGACGCAAATAACGCAATATCGCAAATAACGAGAATATTGCTATCCTCAAGAATAAATAATATTATTGGGAGCGATTTCCAAAATTAAGTTTTAATTAAGTTTTATAATCTGAAAAAGACTAAAAAATTCAAAAGTTATTTTCAAATGCTTCTGTTTCATAAAATATTTAACAATCAAATAAACTAACTGGTTTATGACGCATATAATCCGTGCTCGTATTTCAATTCTATCCGCTTTAACTCCGAATTTATCGTTGAATGAGTTTGACGCAACACATCGCGCAAACTCTGAACAATGAAGTATCGAGCATGCATTGGGAATGATATTTTATAAATGTCGTATCGCGATTTATTGAATGAACCCTTCATGCAAAAAAAGTGAGAAAAAAACCAAAAACAGTTGTCCTGGAGAAACCCTTTCACGATTTTTCGGGCTCGCGCCGCGAGTTGCGTTTCCAGTCGAACGATTTCACGAGAAGGGTGAAAGAGGAGAATCCGCGAAACGGGAATCGAAAAACAGAAATCGAAGGGTTGAAAACGGGAGCATTGTGCATCCCGTACGTCTGTATGCACCCTTAGAGACAGAGAGGTGAATATATCTCGCGCGCATACAACCCTTTATTTATTTAGCGTCATGTCCACGTGCCGGGTGCGCGTACGCGTTTTCCCCATTTCAACGGATTTCACCCCAAAATTTTCAGCTGGCGCGTCTCTTTCCCCTCTAGTCGATTTACACAATATTTTGGAAATCCTTTATAAGATTTCGCTTCTCTATCTCCCCATCTTGCACTGCCATCGGATTAGCTCGTGTACTCGCTATTGTTGGACCTTCACGGCCCCTAACGATCGACGATGCCAGATGGGTGAAGCGCGTCGATCGTGAAGATCCGGCACAAAAAAAAGTTTGTAAAACACCGCGAAATTCGTGAAATTAGGGTTGACGCCATGTGAGAGAGAAACGTGAAAACATAAAAGAAGCGAGTCCCTGCGCGACACGTGACGCACTTTTTCGTTTTTCTCTTTAAGAAAAGAAAGATATAATGGAGACAATATATATTGAATTCGGAGGATTCGCGAAGAATTGAAGTTTGTTTGAGATTTCATTGCGCAGAATACACGACCCTCAAATATTATTCGTTTAAATTTTTCTATCGACAAAATATAGAAATAAATCAAATTCGAGCCTTTTTAATTAATTCATCTGATTTTTATATTTGATCTTTCTAAAAATAATTATCTTCAAGAAGTATATAATTATCATTCAACAATTAATAAAATAGTTAGCTAATGAAATTGTAAAAATTGCTATTTAATTTTTAAATTAATATTAGATTATATATAAATGTAATTTTATATATAACAGAAAAAATTTCAGAGAAGATTATTATCTTGTCTGTGAGTGATATTTAATTTATTGATTTCATATCGACTTGATGTACTATAAGAAAAATAATAATACAATAATTAGTTTTATTAAAATCACCAAGGAGTGACACCAAACTTATTTACTTTTCTTTATCGTTCTTTTTTGCATAATTAGTAACAAGATAATGCTTATTATTCACAATTACTCGACGAATAGTTATTCTTTTAGCTTGAAAAACGTATAATTACATTAAATTTCAAACTCAAGACAATAATAACCATGGAAAAGTAATTACAAACGCCAATTATATATAATACGCACACAGAATATACGAAATAATAAAAAAAAAGTCTAATAAGTTCTACGAGTAATATTTAAATTTTACGTTAAACAAGCCTTAATCATTAAATATCCCCAAATCGATTCTTTCAGACATTTTTGTGTTTATATAATAAATCAATTTCAAAATACAATAATTTATAAAATAATAATTTTACAGTGATTCTCTCATCAATTAACTTACATCATCGAAATATGAGAAAACAATCTATTGATTTATTTGTTTATTGATTATTGTCTCTTTTGATTTCTTGTGACAAGCGCCTCTGAAAATGTTCGAATCACTATCTTCAACCCTGTACAGACACTGATGCTAATAATAACGTCCGAATGATGTAACTACGAAATGCTAGTTCTCAGGAATCGCGTGGCTACCTCAGCAATGAATTTTTACAAATTTATCTTTACTCATTGTCAGACATCTGCGGAGATGACGCGCGTAGAGCGCTCGCATGAAGAAAACGTGATTATCGCGAAGTTTATCAAAGATGACCTTGCTGCACATCGCCGGCGACGACGACGAAGGTTCGCGTCGTGCGAAGAAAATTCAGTTCCTATTACATTGTAAACGGCTAGGTTCCTAAATTGAGCTTTATCGAGCGACACGTCAGGTTAGTCCGGTCGGAGTAGACTCATTACGTCGAACAACGGCGGCCCCGATATAACTGGACCAACCGTATCGTATTCACGCGCGCACACATCCAAGCACGTCATTTAATCGGTAAGCGAAAGAAATATCGAAACAATAGCACTGTTTTACGTAATAATTTTGTGCAAAAAAAATTATTTCATCAAGAAAACAAAAGTCACTCAAATACAAAATATACATTAAAAAATATAGAGTGTACGAATATTTTGTATTAGTTTTATTTCCTATATTTTTTTGAGAAAGGTGCGTCATATTTAGTTTAGCTTTTCAACAATTTGTTTTTTTTTTCTTTCGCTTATCAATATAGACGTGATCGTACATGTGTTCGCGATGCGTAACATTGTAAAATTAAGCATTATTTTAAGAGAATGACGTAGAGTTAAGGCACGTAATACGTAACTCATGTACATGTACGAGATGTAAGTTTCGTGGATAATCAAAATTAGTAAATAAATCGACAAGGCGACACCGCAAGAAATTTAATCGACAGAGCGGTATAGGTACTTAAATTAATATGATTGTAAGCATCACGATTCAGGGTCCTCTAGTTACTTCTTTTCTTGATCGATAAAGGGAATAGCATAATTAAACTTGTCTACTGGGTAATCAAAAAGTACAAGTGTGATGATATCGGGTCAAGACACATACATATACACGCGACGAATTATTAAATATTTACTAAAGAGCGTGTGAATTAAGAGAGATATGTACATAATAAACCGGCCGAGAAGAATCACCATAATTTTCTATATTACTTTACAGCAACTACTGCGAGATGTATGCAATGCGACACTACTGAATGTGAACTTATCGAAATTAAAATCAAAAGACTGTAATCCGCACGATGAAACTGTGGGAGTTCATAATTTCCGCCTTATCTTTCGATCGCAGAGTATCCTTTGTGTTTAATTATTAAAAAATATACAAATATAAATGTACATCAAAAAGAAAAATATCTAATATAAAATTGCGTAAATGTGTGATGAACATAATCAAATTAGAACAAATGTCATAATGTTTTCCGTGACAATTAGAACGTTATTCTTACTATTATAGATTTTTTCAGATTTTTCATTTCATTAATAAAATAATTCCATTTTTTCCTAATAACTTTTAAGCGTAATTAGATAACCATCCTTATTCATTTCTATTTTAACGTTGCTTAAACTATTGCGTGTCTATTTTTGCGAAGGACGGATCGTATGATTAACGAGTCCAGTCGTATATTTTTGCCAAAGTTCTTCTTGAAGACGAATTAGTTTTCAAACACTCTGCCAATATTTTAGCTCGATAAGATTCACGCAGATATATCGTTAGCTTTTGTACGTAACAGTTTCATAAACAAGACGATATTGATCGAGTCGTTACAATAATCGCCCCTTTCCCATTTTAAGTGTAATGGTAATTTAGTGTAAGGACAGCAGTAAAACGAACGTTCCTATTATAATGCTTTCATCTACCATATATATTTATAAATATTTATGCGATAGTATTTATAATTATAGCGTTTATACCGTATTCTCTATGACGTTTTCGTTTTGATATTTTCAGAAAGTGACAAACGATATTAATTATATATAATAAATCTAGTACGATCTAACTGAGATTATAAGAATTATTGTGTATCTATATCTGTGAGATATATATATATATATATATATATATATAGAGATAAATATAGAAATATATATATATATATAAAGAACTGAGAGTAATAATATGATGTGTGTGTGTATGATTAAATTAATTAGAATGAGAAACTATTGCGAGAGTGCACGCGTCTTCTGTAACTGATTTGTGTAAAAGATTGTATATCAATCATTTAACTCGTATACAAATCTGTACATACCTGACATATGTAATATTTTAATTAAAAAATATTTTAATCAAACTATAATATTTTAATCAAACTGATAATGAGAAAGAGATAGACAAAGATTTGATATGTAAATTTAATACGTAAAATGGAGGCTATGAGATTTCTTTTACACAAATCAGATATGTGATATGGACGGAGAGTGTGCTGTGCTTCGGTGTCAAAAAAGTATTTTTACCTTCGACCGAGAGATATTTTTGAAATTCACGTACGATCGTGACGATTTTGTCATAGAGATAATTTTTTTCGCGTGCATCTCTGCACTTTATTTATATAATATATCTCCTTCGTGCACGATATATTTTCGAGGCGGCTCGTTAGTCTAAATGCCGACAAGCGATTGAGGGTACAAAGTGTATGAGAAGGAAAAGAAAGCGAAGGAAGGAGAAATTCAAAATCAAAATATTCAGAATCAAAATTACATTGTAAGTTCATAGAGATTGTTCGTCGGATAAATATTATTTGTTAGCCGAGAATAGTTGGATACGTCCAATAATATAGTCTAACAAACATTAAGCTCGTTGTTCTTTTATCCCCCCAATTACATATTTTTATAAATGACTTTCAAAGAAATCTTAACCTACATTCTTAGGAATCGTAGGAGGAAATAAATATAATATAACGAAAAGGCAACTACAAGAATTTATAAGAATAATGTAAGTCTATTTATATAATATAATATATAGTGAAATTCTATGTGATAAATTAAGTTTCAGCGAATATTTCTAAATCTGAATTTTATTATTATGTGTTGTATTTATAACGATTTGCTTAACCTAGATGATAATGCTATAGGCATAAACAATTATCGAATAAAGTGATATTTCTATACATTAAAGTAGAAGAATGTTGATAAAAATTATGATAAATCAAACACCTGAGATAAAACCTGAGACATAACAAGTGGCAATGATGGTAAAAAAGATTAATCATTTACGTCAAATCATTTACGTCAGAATTATGATTAATCTTTATTATATTGAATAGTTGACAATAAAAATCCGGTAAAATCTATCTTTTTCTCTCCTATATATATATATATATATATATATATATAATAATAATAAACGCTATTATATTTTTCATTTCTTTCTCATTCATTGATGCAACACGTGATAGAAGACAATTTCCTATTTTACGTAATAAACTTGAAAACGTATTCGTGATTCTTTTTTACAAAAAATACCATTGTTACATTTTCTACTGAAAATAAATTACAAAAAACTTTAATTTATTA
>Ga0157364_1006108_pt1 | contig 12341 bp, 1 predicted proteins | sample AttsexASBM2_FD_111476 | JGI IMG/M metagenome (GOLD analysis project Ga0157364, IMG submission 111476) | Fungus gardens microbial communities from leaf cutter ant in Ribeirão Preto, State of São Paulo, Brazil - Atta sexdens ASBM2 | ecosystem: Host-associated > Fungi > Mycelium > Unclassified ...
TATATATATATATAAAATATGTAAATATACAGGATATCCCGCAAAAACTTTTGCCAAACGCTTTTTTTTTTGTAGATAGAGTTAGATAGAGCGAACTGAGTCGAAAAGTTCTTTGAAATTTTCGCAATAGTTAACGAGATATTAATTATTAAAAATTACTGGATATTGGTCTTCAATAATTTTTTATTCAAATACTATCAACTTTACAGAAAAACAATAAAAGACAAAAATTATATTTATTTTCTTTTCGTAGAGTTTTAAGAATTTTTTTAGAATTTTTCATCAACTTTTTACTGCTTTTTCTTATTGACAACTATTATTTTTATCAACATTGAGAAAATATGATATTAAAAAATTCTGAAAAAATTCTTAGAATTTTATGAGAAGAAAATAAGCAATTTTTGTCTCTTGCTATTTTTCTGTTGAAAAATTGATCATATTTGAGTAAAAAATTATTGAAGACCCATATTCGGCAATTTTTAATAATTAATATCCCGTTAACCATTGTGAGAATTGCAATATACAGAACGTACTTTTCGTTTTAGTTTTTCTCTATCTGCAAAAAAGCGCAAAAGTCTCGCGGGACATCTTGTATATTATATCATGAACAGATAATTTATTGAATTATATATAATAACAATAATGTATAGTGACAAGTTACAAATTTAAAACATTTCAAACATTTAGGATAACAATTATAGAAGTCAAGAAATAAAAAAAGAAAGGAAAAGGAAGGTAATATGAATCAAAACTTCAAGTAATGTATTTTTAAAAGCCTTATCGTCCTTAATCCTACTTAATTACTTTAATTTTTTTACATTATAGGAATAATTAAATAGTTATTAAATTAAATTAATTATTGTCTGGTTTTATTTCGATAAAATATCTACAATTGTCATTTGACGAAATTAAAATATATTTTAATGTTCGGATTCCCTTAGATGTTTTCTGGATGTCACATCATCCTTGTCATTTAATCGAATGATAAACAATGATATTCTCTGGGGCTCTATCGAAAGTAGCTTTAAAAACCTATTCTGTAAACAGTTATTAAGAGTTACATAATGCAGACCCCTAGTCTATGGTAAAATTAATTACATCAAAATTAATTACATCATGATATTATGATCATTTTAGTTATATTAAATTTTCGGCAAAGAGGAATAAAGAAACAAAATTAAGAAAAAAATAAAATGTAAAGATTATATGTATAAATAATAACGAATATACGTAACAGCAAAATTATTTTTTAAGATACAAACGCTATTTTAAGAGAATAATATAAGTGACGTATATTGATTTATATGTATAATAAAAAAATTGATTGTTATCTATGTATAATAAAGACAACAAATGTAAATATAAAATAGCTTTTTTATCTATAAAATATAACACATTATTTTATGCCCAAGAATTAATATTAAAATTATTATAAATTTAAACTTAAAACTTGCTTCAACTGTTAAATACAATAGATGTCTCTACTTTAAATCTTATATCCTCTTATTTTGAAACAGTATTTCTTTAAACTAGAATTCTATTCACATTGTTCATTCGCTATCTAACTGTTATCTAAATGTTATATAATAAGATAAATAAAAAAATAAAAATAATACGCAAAAACATTTCCTTAGGTTTATACCATTGAAATAGAACCTAAGATTGAGAAAAAATTCAAGCTTAGAAGGATTACATTCTTTTAATATAGTTTATGCCACAATAGTTGCCCATTGTCGCATCAAATAAATAAACCATAGCTGCAATAGGTCAAATGATGAAAGAAAAATAGGCAAAATGAAGAAAGAAATCATTTATTTATGTTGGAATGCAACTTTTATAGCTTTCCATTTCAATAAATAATTAATAGTAATTTACAGAAAACAGCCATGTTTCTCATATACGTGCATCCCTGGCAAAAAATAGAGAAAATATAAAAAATATTATTGTAATATACATTACTCAACAAAAAATAGAAAATATTTTTAAAGCGCTCAAAATTGCAGATTACAATTATAATTCATACATCACGGAAATTCGGTGAAAAATTAGGTAAATATAAAAAAGTATTTTAAAGCTTGAAACTTGTAAATATGTTTTTGGCCTTTGGCTTCTTTTAAAAAGTTTTATTTTGAAGCTCTTAACAAAGATTATTGTTTCTTAAAATTACATACATTCTCAACAGTTTGTAGCGATAAACAATTTTTTTCTAAAAAAATGTAAAATTTAAAAAATAAAATGATTTCATTAACAAACCGAATTATACGATTTTGAAGATAAACTTTTCTTATAATAAACAATAATTTTTCATCGAATTTCAGCACTAGTTGTAAGAAATGCAGCTTCAAAGTCATGTAATTTAGTCAAGAAAAATGGTAAAAAAATGTTTAAAAAAATATTTTGTAAATAAAATTTTGTACTTTTTTTGTTAAATGTATTATATTTAAAAAAAATTTTTTTATTGAGCTGCAGACTGATGAATGTATGTAATTTTACTGAGCAATATAACTATGTAATCTTTATAAAGATACATACTTGTAAAGAAAATTTTTTTAAAAAGCCAAGAACATGTTAAAGTAAAAGTTTTAAGCTTTAAAATACTTTTTAATCTTTTTATCTACAATGATTTTCCGAGTGAAAAATTAAAAATTAAGAGCTTTTTGAGTGTTTCAAAAGTTTCCTATTTTTTATTGTACTATATAGTTTTATATATATATATATATATAAAAAATATCTATGTATTTGTAGGCAAGATGCTGCAATTATAAGAGATGTTTCAATATTTCTTCCACCTATTTATTTCACGTATTTTTAATATATATAGCGCACATACATCACATTTTTTAATAGTTTCGCTAACAGACAAAACATGTAATCTCGCATAGTGATTTTACTTATCACTAAATTGTTCAATTATGTCCTCTGAAATTCGTGATTTTCATTTTCTCTTAGTCCTTAGTTCAAGCAAAGAAGTGTTTGATTTTGTTTCGATAAAATATTCTCATCATTAAAATTATTTGCATCTTGATATTCACTCAGTGGCACAATTTATTTATCTGTAACAATTAATTATCAGTGATTATCATTCTGTTATCATATCAATAATGATAAAAAAACTATTGACATGAGGTATAAAAAACAATAATAATAATATAAAAATATAATATGCCTTTAAAATTAATGAAGAGTTTGACAAATACAAAAAAACATAATTTATTAATTTTGTGTACATTATTTATTATTATTAATATGATATTTGTCAATATTACATCATATTATATTATTAACAAGTAATATATTGTATTTAAATTATTTAAAAAAACAAATGAATATTTCTTACTTTTAGATAATTTTGAAGCAATTCTAATATTTCTTGAAAAAGTTTATTAACGTAGATTGTTTTTTTTTTACTTTTTTAGTCTCTGCTTTCTTCTCTTTTCTCCTTGTTTCTTCTTTTTCTTTCTTATTTTCTAAAACAAGACTTTTTGATTTTACAAGAATTTCTGGCTCTGTTTGAGGAAATGATTCTTTCATCTCTACATCATTTTGTATCTCTGAATCGCTGGAATCATTCTGTGTAATAATTCTCTTCCGTTTCTTAGCTATTTCATCTGTTTCCTTGCTTCTGTTCCACTTTCTTTCAAGTAAATTCTTGTTTTCTCTAATTACTTTTTCTTCAATAAAGTCTTTTCTGGTATTATTATCTTTCTTTTCGGATGACGTTACTTCTACAGATTTTGAAGGAATTATTAATTTACCAAAGAAATGATCCAAACTTCCCTTTTTCTCTCTTTGTGGTGATATTTTTTTAGTGGTATTCTTTTCTGTCATACACGGATTTGTCGAATCTGTAGACTTAAGATCTAACACATTTTCTACTGTAGCTTGTTTAGCAGCTGAACCCCAACGTAATAATTGCATTTCTTTATCACTTCGCATTTTGGCATCAAATTTTATCGCACTATATTTTACATCACCAGAATCAGCAGTGGCAAGTAGTTGCAGATCCATGATTGGCTTGTGGACACTGTAAACATGCTCTGAAATAATTTTACTAAATTTTTCTTTAGCGTTAGATACATCAGAATCTCTGACAACCTCCACATGTATTCCTTTTTCCTTTAGATGACCTATTAATAAATATGTGCATTCTATGTTGTTGCTATGATACTTTTGATAAAAATCCCACAAGATTTGTTTTGCTATATTAACATGGACCTGTAATTCTTTGCTTAACCATTTGTAAGTAACCTAAAAATATTATTTGCATTGCAATATATATATATATATATATAATAATGTAGAATAGTAACATACATTTATATACAGGATACAATATAGAATATATATAAATGATTATTGAATAGAATTACCAGCTTGTCATTATCAAACACATGACCGGCCAAAGTTTCTAAATGATCCTTCAATATTTCCGTATTCATTTTCCAATAATTCGTGTCCCAAATGACAGTTCATCAATACGGATCTACAAATCCATACTAAGTAATATAGTTGAATTTTTGTTAAACTTCTTCTCTTTTCTTGAAATTTCTGTAGAATGAACACACGGTAGAACACACGGCCAATAAATTTTTCCCTCCAGCCTTTTACAAGAAAATCCAAGAAATTAAATGAATAAACATATAAACATTATTGAATAAATACAAATTTGTTGAAGATGATTACAAAAGGCGATCACAAATTCTAATCACAAACTTTCAAACATGTAACAAGTTCGCACTTGGCTATTATTTTAATGGTTAGGTTAGGTCGCTGTCATTTTTTTTAATATGTGTATTAATTGGTTGTCTATAAATCACGTGATCACAAAATTTACTTTGAAAATTCTAAAATTCGTTTACTACGATATTATAATTCATTATTTTATTTATTGACAAATTTTTATTTTATGAAGTGTGTTAATTTGATATATTTTATATCGACGTTGAAAGAAAATTGAATTTTAGTATACATTTATTAAATTATAGGTTAGTCGGTCACGAACTTTCCGAACAACTCAATATTTAAAGAGAAAGAAAATTTAATACAAAGAAAAATGAATTTAATTAATTTAATTAAACTAAACTTTTGAATTAAATATATGTGACTATTATTTCTCGCAGCTATTTGCAAACTTACGTTCATGAGAATCATTACAATAACACTAGAGAATTAAAAAGACAACTTTAAATAATCATTTAAAATTGTATGTCCCAGAAAATGAGAATAAATTAAAATGGATTGAAATTTTTTTCTATCCAAATGCGTGTTTTAAACAGCGAATACTTTTTTTTGGATTTAATTGGATTCAATTAGATTCAGTTGGATGCAATTGGATTGAAAAACTGCATTTCCTATTCAAAATTTTGAATTGAACAGTATTCACAATTGTGTTTGTGTGCACAGAAAAAGCTAATATTATTTTTAGATTGAAAGGATAGAGATATGTTCCATGCAATTCCTATAAATGAATAAAAATGCATTCAGAATCGAAAAGCATTCATTTTAACATTCGTGAATCAATATTTCTGAAAATCTGAATCCATTTCAATTCATTTCAATTTAGTCTCGTTTGCTGAGACGTTTGCGTTCGTCAATTATTGATATTGCTCCTGTCAAACTGCACGAACTTTATGAACTTCATGTCGAAGCAAACACTACATGCATTGCTTTTCCATGACAGTATACCTTCATGAATCATTGTGTGATGCTCCATGGAAAATTCGTGCAAAATAGCGGCGACGATACGTGTAAATCGTGAGCGAAGGACTGCTTCCAAGGATGCCCGTGATATGACGCTATGCGAATTATTCTTTTCATCGTATTTTACATTGCGATTTATGTGGCAAGAATCGCGATTGGTAATGATATCGTCAAAAAGATGCCAAGTACATGCATACAATTATTTAAACTTAAATTCGTCTCAAATCATTTTTTCATTAAATGTAACAATCTTAAGTTTTTATATTTATAAATTTATATTTATATACACTATATTTTTTATGTACACATTTTACATTTATATGTTAAACATACTATTAACCCCCAATTAGCTATGGGTCATTTGGATTTAAAGTAAAAATTTCTAAAGTATAAAATTTTTATTAATTGACTATGAGATTCTAAATTGTAAATAAAACAACTTTGAATCTTCCTCTATCAATTGTTGTAAAACAGAGATTTATTTGTATTCTGTATTTCATATAAGATGCTTTAGAACTTAGATGTAGTTTTCATAATTGTAATTAAGGATTAAATAACTTGTGAAGATGCTTTACAGCATATAGCTGTTAAAAAGTTAAGTCTTAAATTAGTTAAGTTATTATTGCATATTAAAAAAGACTATTTTTTTATTTTAATAAATAATTAATAATTGTTTTGTTAATATATTATCGTACATATCTTCCTAGCATCTCTTTTTTTCAATGCTTGTAGGAAGCAGCAAGAATAAATATATCTTTAAACAGAAAAGTGCAGCATCGCGAAATAGAGTATCCGAAATACCTATCGATGATGGAATAATCCAGATAAATAAGCATAATAGACAGTTATTGGGAAATCAAATCGACGGCTTTCTGCAAAACAAAAAAGTTTTAAACAACTTAACGCGAAGTTTGCGAAAAAGAAAGAAATATGTGAAAAATTCGAATAAAATTATGAATCATTGGAATAATTACACGGGCAATAATGATATCACTGAAAAGGATATTTTATCGAATGTTGCGAGATTTCCAATCTGGCGAGTCTCAGAATCAACACGTGCCGTAATTAATTTGGATTCTACGACGAATCCGTCAATTATGGAAACAAGAAAGATAATTAATCGACCATTGCTCGCATTTGAGAAGCCGCCATCGCAATTAAAGAATTTAGATCACTCTGTGGATAAAGCAATATTTCCTATCGCTAGACGGTATCCAAATTCGCGGAGATTACTTGATCTAAATGCTTCTAATAAAAATCTAATCCTTTCTAGAATTGCAAATCCGAAATCAGAAGTTACGGACATACAAAGTCCTGCTTTTAAAGGATTAAATAACAAAATGTTACTTCCTGCGTATCATCCTGAAAAATTTGTTGGCGTGGATTCATCGAATTCCAGTCATCCTCAAGAATTTCAATGGCGATACAATGGATATCAGAAGAATTTGTCAAATTCATACAATGTTAAAAAAGAATTATTCAGTGATCGCTTGACAAGCTCTAACAAAAGATATTTGCTAGTACCGATTTCTAAGAATCTGTACGTTTTGAAGAACGTCCGAGAGAGTTCTCGAACAGATGTAGATAGAACAATTATACCTAAGAGATATAAATTGTTAGAAAAAGATAAGGACGCAACCTCGGCAATCTTCTCATTCAAGACACATATGCATCACGATGTAAAAGATGTACATAAAGCGTATCTTCAAAGAGACAATCTCCATTTACTTGATCACGACATGAATTATTTATATTCTACTCTTGAGCCTCGTGTTCCCAAAGAAAATGAAAATCTGGTGTCGCTGTCTCATCCTGACTTCTTGTACCCGGATATTGCTTTTCAGACTGATCCCAATTTAATCGACGTTACTTCTAAAATTTCCGAAGAACAAGTTGTCTTCTCCGTTCCGGATTACGAAAATATTTCCTTGGTGGATATTAACTTACGTGACAGAATCAATTTTTATGATTCATCGACACTTTCAATATCTTCTTCCTTCGATATTTCTGATTACGATGTAACTTCAAAGAAAATCACGAATTATGATCAACTGAATACCTTATCTGCGGCAAAATTAAATGAGATAAATATAATTCGACAAAATAGAAATTACGGAAATTCTTTGAAATACAGCGAGTTTGGTGTCGAATTGACAACTATCGATTTCCGAGATACTTTTGACACGCTCGATGAATATATATATACATTAACTACTTTAGAAGATGTTGAAATAAATTTAATTAACGATAAAGAAGTATTTGATACGCCACAAAATCAAGAAGATCCGAAATTTTTAATAGAAAGCAACGAAAATAAATCTATAACAGACTTTATAGATGACATTTCAACGCAAGATAGAACTCTCTTTGACGCATCTGCAAATGAAGATAATACTTTCTTTCCAAATATCACTAATTACTTCGTTAATAATGGCATTTTAAATAGCCAAGATATAGATAATCAGGAATACGGAATCTCGATTTCAAGCGAATATAACAATAAAATGTCAACACATTCCAACGATTTTTATTACAATAATAGATCAATCGAGATATTGTTTACTAATTATACTACTGAAGTAGATTCGTTTCTTAAAGAAGATTACGTGACATCTGCGCCGTTACTTTTAAGTACTGATGAATGGCTATTGAAGAAAGCGCAGTCTAACGTAGAAAATACGAATGCTCTATTAATGGCAATTAAACCATTGTCCTCAGAGTTACAAAAATTGCTAGGCGCAATTCAGTTAGTCAATCAAAGTATGAGCAACGTTCAAAGTAGACTGTGCGATAAAAAAAATGTCGTCGGATCAGCGAGGATTGAGCGAGAGAGCAAAAATAGAAACGCCACAAATATTACAAAGTTAGTTGATAAAGTAGATTATTACAATTCTGATTTCTCTACAAAAAGTTTTAATAATCAGTCTTTGGACAAGAGACGTATTGAAATCGAAGGTAAAAATGTTGCAGAACACGATGTAAAAATTAGAAGAAGTACTATCTTTTTAAATAAATTGATGACACCGTTTCATAAGCAAAAAAGCTCAATTAGCGATTTAGAAATACAGAGCGATCGCAGAAACCTCCTCAAAAAGAGAAAATTGAATAAGAGAGAGTTTTCCAAATCAGGCGACAGATTGTCTCATTCAAGGTTTAATAGAAATTTAAAGTCTCTGACGAAAAATTACGAAACACGAATGAAACCAATCCGACAGTTTATCGGATTGAAAAAAATGAAGCATACAACAACGCCAATTTTAGGATTATCGCGTTTGATTAAAAGTGACATATCGAGCAAAAATTTTGCAGGCGGTAGACAAAATCATCCAGAGAATGATCAAATAAGTAGATCGATTTCATCGGATAATACACCCTCTTTAAATATGCTTGCAAAGAACAATTCAGCGCATTTCTTATCGGATGATAAACGAGATCTGACACAACGCAATGTGAAGAGAGCAACGTCGAACGAAATATCTGGTAAAGAAAAAAAATTTCATCTTACTGATCCACAATTTTATAAGGAAGAGACGGCTTATATTGATATATTTGAATCATTGAACAAAACTAAAAAAGTAGATACTACTATATGGACCACGCAGAAACTAATGGAGTCGTTGCCGTTAATTATCACAACTACAGAATTTTTTGTACCTAAGTTAACATTTTTGCCATACTTTATCGAGGCACCGACAATTACAGCTTCCAGTATAATTACAGAAAAGAAAGAAATGTTCGAGATAACTAAATCATCTTTATATGAATACATAACAGTTACTGATTTTAGATACAGTGAGGATTACGATAAACGAAATTATGCAAGCATATATAAAGAGTACGAGTACGAAGATATAACTTTTAAAATTTCAGAGATTGTATCATTGACACAATCGCCGGTTACGTTAAGTGCTTCTATAATACCAATATCGACTACGTTGCCACTACTTTATATGACAGAATTAACAATTCTTTCGATGAAAGAAGCTGCAATATCAATCACTGATTTAACTATAACACCAATTGTTGCGATTACTACTGAAGTAACTGAGATTCCCATCACAATTCCAATGATAGAAAGTTTTACAATCGAATCTATCATGCTATTAACTCCATTTTTAGAAGGTATGACGGATATTACTTTAAAGATTACAATTCTTGTAGCTACTAAAACTTTAATTGAAGAGATATCCGCTGTAACAGAGGGGGAAATTGTGGAAAGTATATCAACAAGTCTGGCAACGGAAATAACACAAAGTTCATTTATTGAAACAAATATATCTTTATATACATTCTTGACAGTACCATTATTTGAGACACAAACAGAATTGATGATTGAAACTACAACTTCTATTGTATCAGTTTTAACATCTCTAACAATTACAACAGCTTCTCAAATTGCAACATCAGAATCTACTATTGGCGAGAATATAACTTTGCATAAAGTTGAGAGTACTGTAATCGCAAGTTCGCCTATGGTTTTAGAACAAACGGAAACGATTTTAAGTACGTCGACAGTAATTGTGACAACAACTTTAATACCGGAGGATGAGAGTCCAGTGTCACAAATTGAGAAAACTATAACCGCGGAGGAAACAACTACAGAAGTTCCAACGATTACCGAAACTCCAACGCCTACTGAAATTATAATAATTACTACTGAAACTTTAACAACAGCTACGGAGATTCCAATGACTATAGAAGCTACAACAATTATAGAAACTTCAATTCTTACTGAAATTTTAGCAACTCTTAAAACTCCAATTACTGAAGAAACTGCAAGTATTAAAACTTCAACGCCCAGTACAACTCTAAGCTCACTTAAAACAACCGAAATTTCGACAACTAGCAAAACTTTGACAATTACTCAGATTTCATTTATAAAAACTACAATTACTGAAATTCTACCGATTAATAAAACTATGACAACTGCGGAAACACCAATAACTATCAAAACTTCGACAGCCAGCAAAATACTAACAATTAGTACAATTCCAACTACTATAGCTACAACAATAACAACGGAAACTTTAACATCTACTGAAATTTTGACAACTTACAAAACTCCAATTATCAAAGAAACTACAAGTGCTAAAATCATAACGCCTACTGAAACTCTAATGCCTATTGAAACTTCGACAATTACCGAAATTACAACATCTACAAAAATTACCGAATTTCTAACGACTAATAAAAGTGTAATAATAACTGTGGGAACTCCAACATCTATCCAAATCCTAACAACTAGTGAAATTCCAACGATCAGTACAATTCCAACGACTATAACTACAACAACAACGGAAACTTTAACATCTATTGAAATTTTGACAACTTACAAAACTCCAATTATCAAAGAAATTACAGGTACTACAATCATAACGCCTACTGAAACTCTAATGCCTATTGAAACTAAAACAACTATTGAAACTTCGACAATTACCGAAATTACAACATCTACAAAAATTATCGAATTTCTAACGACTAATAAAAGTGTAATAACTATGGGAACGCCAACATCTATCCAAATTCTAACAACTAGCGAAATTCCAACAATCAGTACAACTCCAACGATTATAGCTACAACAACAACAACCGAAACTTTAACATCCACTGAAATTTTGACAACTTACAAAACTCCAATTATCAAAGAAATTACAGGTATTACAATCATAACGTCTACTGAAACTCTGCCTATTGAAACAACTATTGAAACTTCGACAATTACCAAAATTACATCTACAAAAATTACCGAATTTCTAACGACTAATAAAAGTGTAATAATAACTGTGGGAACTCCAACATCTATCCAAATCCTAACAACTAGTGAAATTCCAACGATCAGTACAACTCTAACGACTATAGCTACAACAACAGCAACAACGGAAACTTTAACATCTACTGAAATTTTGATAACTTACAAAACTCCAATTATCAAAGAAATTACAGGTATTACAATCATAACGCCTACTGTAACTTCAACGCCTATTGAAATTAAGACAATTATTGAAACTTCGACTATTATCGAGATTTCAACAACTACAGAAATTACAACAATCAGCAAAATTCTAATAGTTACTGAAACTCTGATAACTACAGAAACAGCATTTACCGAAACTCCGATAACCAGCGAAATATCAATGACTAGTATAATTCCAACAATTACAGAAATGACAGCCACTACTGAAACTTTAACACTTACTGAAATTATAGCAACTACTAAAATTCCAACAATTAAAAAAATTGTAAGTACTAAAGGTTTAACGCCAACAATTACGGAAACTCCATCAAGTACTGAAACTCAAATAATTACCGAAATTTTAACAATTACCGAAAGTTTAGAATCCACAGAAATTCCAATAACTTCGACTACATCTATTACAACTGTGTTTTTCACAACGTCAGAACCTACATCATTCGTGACGTCCTCGAAAGAATTTTTTCCAACATCAACTCTGACTACTTTGACTACAATTATTATTACTGAAACAGTTGAGACCATTTTAATTTCTTCAACGACACCCATTGTAACGCTATTACAAACGTTGATTATAAATACAACGCTAAGTGAAACGCCATGTACTACAATTTCTAGTATGTTTTGGACTACAACAAAAGAAGCTATTACAACTTCTTTCAAAACTGCA
>Ga0157364_1006109_pt1 | contig 12339 bp, 5 predicted proteins | sample AttsexASBM2_FD_111476 | JGI IMG/M metagenome (GOLD analysis project Ga0157364, IMG submission 111476) | Fungus gardens microbial communities from leaf cutter ant in Ribeirão Preto, State of São Paulo, Brazil - Atta sexdens ASBM2 | ecosystem: Host-associated > Fungi > Mycelium > Unclassified ...
TCAATATTAAAAATTTTACGTATTTTCGCGAAAATTACAACTCATATGAATGGTTTAAAATTAAAATTCTATTTGCAGTAACAACTTATTCTTTTGTATTATTCTTCTGTATACTTTAATTAATGTTTTTTGTCATGAACTAATCTATAATCCAATTTGTGCGAAGGCAAGTGGTCGAATCACGAATCAAATGTCCATTTCCACAGCTCACAACTGCCAGTATTTTGGTCTCAATTCCTATTGCCGGAGTGTTCTAGGACGGTAATTGATCCCTTCATTGTTCTCTGGCAGGTAGCTTCGATATCCGCTTCGATACCCGCTTCAAAACGTGCCTTGTTGCGATTGCCGGCAAAGCCAGGCGTGCGCAGGAATTTCTACTTCGTTAGAAATGCCGACCTCTCCGTTTTCTTCCCCGCACGAACCAGTCGATGCTTCGGTACAGCTTCGTGTAAAGACAGAATGAAATTCCAACGATGCTGCAAGAGTAATATTATAACGCAACGTTCAAAGAGAGATGGTGACAGAAACACGATATTTCATGCAATGCCATATAAATTTCGCGAATGTTAAACTAAAATTTTTAAGACTAGACATAATACGATTAAATATTATAAATTTAAAATAATTAAAGTTTAGTCAAAATTATAATACAACTAGAAGAGTTGCAGCGTACAGAATAGATTAGATGTGAAAAGTTGCATTTATAGTAACAAAATTGGCTGAATAAAGATTTAAGAGTAAATGTCATCACATCAGCCCAGCAGTTTTATGCTATAATTACGTAGCTTATGTCATTTTGTATGTGATGGCTCTAAGCTTTTATGTAAAAAATAAAAGCTTTTATGTAAAAAAAAATAAAAGCCGTAAATATTTATTTGCAAAATAATCTATTCATGGTCCCATAATATTTGTATGCATAATATTTGTGGCAATCATTTAATATCTCTCGTTGCAAACGCTTTTTCTATAAATAATCTGTGAAAATAAAAATTCTATATAAACTATTAATAATCATGAAAAATAAACGTATTTTTTCAAGTATTGCTATATTTTATATTGCGACAGAGATTTAAACGAACAAACTGTATTTTATAAAATAATAAAAAATACATTATGTTTATTAAAACTAAATAATGGCAAAGAAAGATATTTGTACAAATATAATTTCTTTCTCGTCGACGTGATAGAAATCAACCGCCAATGTGATAAGACCAATAATTTTGATAAATATTTTGCTCAATAACTATTTTTGTCATTTACAACGAACGAAAAAAAAAGATCAAAAAGTATGCGTATATTGTCAATAAAAATATATTGGGACAGACTGAAATGTTCAACTGTCACTTTAACACAACATTCTTCACATTGATATGAATTGGCAGTAACAGAAAGCTATAACATCACTTTCGACAGTTGACGTAAATAATTTTCCGATATTTATCTAGAGATACTTAGCAATAATTTCGCATGCGTTAGATAAATAAATTTCATCTTAATTAATATAAACAGTTGTAAATTGCGTCTATTATTGCGCGATGAGAATCAGTAATATCACAAAATTTATCAAAATAAGATTGTTTTAACATAACGGTTTATCATTATATAACATAAAAATCAAATACGCGAAATTCAGCAGGCACTTCATTTTAAGAATCTACGATATGCCCGACGAGATGATTCTATACGTAAGAGATGGGAGACGCTTCCCTTAGTCAGACCTGCCTGTTATCGACAGATCGTGATAAAATAGAGCAGTTTGAACGAGCAATTTGGTGACAAAAACGGACTCGTGCCTTAGTCGTGCGTGTCTACCTTTTCTTGACATCGTCTAATTTCGCATGATTTATTTTTCTTTCTCAGCATATCTATTAAAGGCCAACTGCCACGTCTGCCTATCTGCCTAAAATTTAGACTCACATATTAATTATTTATAATTTTTATAAATTATCTTTGTTTTGAATAAATTAAGTTTCTAATTAAAAATTAGAGACTAATTGCAAGTTTTTAATAAAATCTCTAATTTTAGTTTTTTATTAAAAAAATTAAAAGTATTCTTAAATATCATATTAATGAGATTTGTAAAAGGATATATGTTCTATTTATAATTGTTGGATCTATGAATAGATTAATGTAACTAATAAATGCATAAGAGCAGCTATTAATGCTTTTATATTTAAAGTATTTAATCTAAAGTTAATCATTTCTCAGACAGTTTTCTTTTGGAAGTGATGTGTAATTATCAAATGTAAATATCAAATTATCGCCTCACTATTATTGTACAATTTGTCTAGAACTGTAGAATTCGTCCGACTGTCAATTACAATTTAAATAGATGCATATGGAATTTGAGAAGGGTCTCGGATAAACCCTCGATCAGCTCTTCTTCCTAAGAAAACCAACCCTTACCACGTGCATACAATAAAACGCTCGTCAGAATACACAGCGGACGTTTCCATGGTTGCCGGAATTTACTGAATACTCCGGCAAGGCCATCAGCGACGTCGTAGTCGTTTAATCTACCAGGGGTTTTTGCCTAAATCCCTCGCGTGCACGATGGAATGCCCTTGCCTTGTACATCCCCCTTTCACCTCTGCGGCACTTCGTACAAAAGCAGTCAACCAACCAACCAACCACCAGCCAACCGTCCCTTTACAAAATCCAGCATCACGTATATGCTTGTTATAATTAACCCAAGTTACAAGATGCGTTTATACACGGTGCGTATATGCAACGGCGTAGAAAATTATTTCTGACAATGCGGACATTCCTTTATATTTGTGTGAACAACAATGAACTTTTCGCACCAGACGTGGAATGAGAATATTTCTGATTTTATATTCGAGTTGTTGCTTCGAAATGCTTTATCGTTGATCCGATTTGAATCGATCTGCGTTTATGAAGTAATGTAAAAATGAAAACAGATTAAATACCATCTTTCACATACACATACATTAATTGGTAGCATAAATTTTCTGAGACTAAAACGTAATCTCGCGTTTGTAACAGTAAGCAATTTTTATACAACATAGTAAATAATTTAATTTATTGCGTTATCTTTATTTATGCATGATAAGTGATTGCACTTATTATATTCATTTGGGCCTTTTGTAAGAAAAGTAGCTTAGAATATTATCTGAAAGTAATATTATTACAAGAAAACCAATTATTTCGTGATTCATAAATCTTATCGTTTATCAACGTTAATTAACATACAGCACAACCCCGTTACAAACTGTAGACCTTAAACGAGTTATAAAGACATCATTAACTCTGTGCAGGGAGTAATTAACCTAAATTACCACCTGCGGCGTAAGAACGGGGTGCAATACATAATGTGTTTATTGGTGTAAGAACATTCGATTGCAGGAAGCGATTTCTCCTTGTTAACAAAATATACGCAACACTGCGCTGAGTTAATAAATATACATTACGAACGTACTAAGTTCCCACTTTCAGTCGAGTAACGCCGAGTTTCGCCAGAATGGAAAGGGTTGCTTGAAGAACATTGCGAGTTATCTCCTAGTCGTATGAGGGTACAAACGAGAAACATTCTAGTCACGTATCCGTAAAACCAGGTATTCTACGGACCAGAAAGAAAAATTGCAAAAAGAGATTGCAATGTTTTCGTGGTATCGAAATCAGACGAGAAAAGCCGCAATTTCTTTTGTCATATATTTGTCATATATTTGTATACAGACTGTAACAATAATTTTGCTTAAGTCTATCTAAATTGCCATAATAATTTCCTTAATTAATTGGAATCAATAGGATTTTTTTATCTTTGCCTATAATGTATTAAATATGGCCTAACATCTAATATATCTTATTCGTTATTCATGGATAATGTAATTACATGGTAAATTTAACAAAAAGCTAGTAAGTCATGCAGACTATCTAACTAGAACTGCTTTCTGTAAGGCACATGATGCGCATGATGTATTACCTTCTCCTTGTTGTTTATCGAATATTAAATAAGGAAAATAATACATTATACGCAATATACCTACGCTTTACTAGAATTAGAGGTACTGAACCAGATTGCATCAGTTTATTGTTTAATTTGTTCTGTTTGTCATTGTCAGTAAAGCAAAATACAGAACATCATAGTCGCGATGTAACATTTCGTAACTAATTGCTTTCTATAACTACTAAGAGATGGTTATTAATTTTAGTAATTAATATTATTGTAACTTTGTATTTACTTAATAGTTTACATTATTGTAAGCTTTGTATTTATACTTTATAACACTGTATTCAGTTTATATATTTATCACGTTTTTATTTACAATTAAAGAATGTAAAACTCTTTGTAGAATCAATTATATAATTAACCTAGGTATACTGTACACAGTGTTATACACATTGTATACCTTGAATGTACGCACATTGATTATAATGTTCTTCTGTATTTTTGTTATTTCAAATCATAACTCCTAATTCACCTATTAAACATTAGAGATAAATAGATAAATAAATAAGTAAATTAATTATTTGTATAATATAAAAACATATTCTTACATGTTGTTATATTAATAATCTATAATCCTGTAACATTGGATTGGAACTTTACTTTCCATATTTCTAACATTTTTTATGAAAAAGACAAATATTTAGGTCATATTGGGCATATACATAAAAAAAATGCTCTACTTTCTTTTAAAAACTTCACTATATTCATAAACATTGAAAAATGTCTCACATTTTTTTTTAATATTCAGAAATGTTTCTTTTTTTTAATCTGATCAACAATCAATTTTGGACTCAAAATAAAATTAGAAAAAAAACTTCAAAGCCTTAGATAGGCCCATATAGGGTTCGATTATCTTGTATTTGAAATAAGTGCAGTATAAAAGAGAGATAATATAAAAATTATATATGAAATTATATACACAAAATTTTATGATGTTGAAAGCGCAACATGAAATCCACATACAATAATATATTTTATGAGCAATAGAGAAATAATTATTCGAAATGTGACTTGACTAAGAATTTTCTGAATAATATTATATCGATTATAGTCCTCTCACGCGACGGAAGATGTCGGTTCGATGATTGCGCCATTAAATGTCCCATTTATCTTCCTCGTGCCTCAATGCGAAACTTTTGAAATAAAATAGCTTGATAGTCGGCCTCCTGCCGTTACATTGGCTTATAAAAGGACACAATTTCTCTTGACTAGAAGTCTCGGCTTCTCGAGGAAAGGTTAGCTCGCCAAAGTTACGACAGGTAATAACAAACTTTCGTATTCTTCCTCCTTGCGACACAAATGAAACGCTCGAGCGAGTGGGTTAATTTATATCAATTACACTGGCTGATGCGATTAGACCTCGAGAAGGACAGCGAAGAGGCGGATTAAGAAGTTACTTCTCATATCGCGTACTTGATACTTTTTCTATTAATCACTGAAGAAAAATTGTGAATGCGTCCATCTAACTGATAATTCCACACTGAAATCTTCTCTTTTATTCATTCGTTGTTTAATTAGATGTCGTTTATAGAAACAATTTTTTAAACGTATAAACCGAAATATAGAATAATTTATCTAAAAAGAGAATAATTCCTGAACGTTTTAAAACCGACTGAAAATGTATATGAGATGTATAATATTAAACACAGAGTTGACAAGTAATACGTTACAAGTTATTTTTTTACTGTTACAAGTTATTTTTTTTTATAACGACGTTATATTTTCTTCTGAATAACGTTCTAATAACGCAATTATATTTTTGGGATAACAGTAACGATTTCATTAATTACTTTCATCGTTACTTTATTTCTAACTATGTAAAAGTTTAGTTGTAACTAGAAACCAGAGATGAAATATCGACGGTCTGATTGGCTGTTTAAATCATGACATCTTTTTTTCATTGTATTCACAGTTTACACGTATAGATTAACTCAGATATAATCTTAACAGTACATTTAATTTCTTAAAATAAAACTTTTTCTGTGTCATATCTCACAAATTAAATATATAATGAAGATTACAAACAATATTATCGTTTTATTATAATATAATTTTAGAGTATTCATGATGAGTTATTCGTATCTTATTTCTTTTCTTTGAAAAACTGCCACCTAGCTAAATAATTTTTTCTATCCTTTCTTTCTTTTTAAATATACAATTTCATCAAAATGTTTTTTAAAGATGTTAAAATATATATAAGAATTTATTCATAATTTTTGTATATTTTCAATTTTAGAAATTAACCCACACATAAATGACCCATCATGCACAGTAAAAGATAATTGTATATTAAGAGTTAAATATATAATTTAAAAATATCTTATTAAAAGTAATAACAAAAATTAAATTTATTTAAGTATAAAAATTACAAAAAATGCAATATATATTACGTGATATGACAGCATTTATTTCATTCATGAAAATAACGTATAATGTTTACTATGGGCATATATTTTTTAAGTTCTTTTCCTCTAATAAAAAATAAAATTTTCACATCTTTCACATTTTTACATTTATCGAAAAAAATCTGCATATAATATTCTATAGTTAAGAAAAAAAAGTAACAAAAAAGTAATGTTATATTTTGAATAACGATAAAAATAACGAGTTACTTTTGTAAATCAATAATGAGTAACGAGAATGAGTTATTTTTTAGGAAAAAAAACAGTAATGGTAACGAGTTATTTTTATGAGGTAACGTTGCCAATCCTAATTAAATACTTATAATGAATTATTAAACCGACAAAAATAATAATTAAATAAGATATAATTAAATAAGAGAAATCCTAATTAGTAATAGTGTATATTAATATATTATTAATATTAATAATAATTAATTTATTAATGTTATAGTATTATATTATTAATATTATTAATATTAATATATAGTAATAATAGTATATTTACAAGACATCGCACATTTCTTTACCCTGTTTTTTAAATTAACTTTCTCCTGTAATAAAATAAAACTTGTGTGCAACGAAAGCATTAGACGAAAACACAATAAAAATTTCAGAAGTAATTAAAAAGTTTGTAACGCATTACAGAATATTATCGTGCATTATCCGTGGTGTGATTATATACAAGTCACGTCACAATGTTCTGCAAAACGAGTGCAGAAAGTAGGATTTTAACGAGCTTATTTTTATAAAAGCTGAGTGCTTCCTCTTTTTCAACTGCTTGTAGACAGAAAGAGCATGAAGGGTCTCTTTTCCTTTCTATTTTATTTCTCTTACGGTCTCGTTTCTCCCAGCGGAAGTAAACGGCTGTAACTCGCTCGAAGCTTTCTAGCGAAATTACGGGAGCCAAAATTACATGGGGGCACAGTATATATACGCATAAAGGAGACCGAAACTCGTGGAAAGTACATAATCGCAACTCGGTGAGCAAGCATTTATTTAATACATGCCGCGAAGTTGTCGCCGTTGATATCTACGCGCTAGAGAGATGCATCAGTATACAAAATGCATATTAGCCATTTAACTTCTCGTAAGAATCCAAAATTACTTTGGAAGTACATAATTATTGTTAGCTTTACAAGAATACATAGACACTGTTAACTCTTCGCTAATAATTCGACAATCTTAAACAACATCTCAAGTGTAATGCAACGAAAGTTGAACAAGTTTTATATATATAGAAATCATATTAGTTTGAATCTTTTATTTTGTATATACAATTAGAAGTATAATAATAAAAATAATGTGTTTTGCTTAATTAATGATAATGTAAGAATTTTTTATTTATCTAATAAAAAATAATATGTTTTATCTATTTGATTAATGACAGAATTTATCTTATATAAATATATGCATATAATTAATAATATATATAATTTTTCAACACGTAATTGTGAAATTAAGTTGGATTATATAAGAACCAGATAATTTAATAATCTTTCTTTTTAAAATAAAGAAAAGTCTCTCTTTATCTCCTTTGTAAAATTCCCAAACTGGGATGCTAAAAAAAAAAATAGGAAAATTAAAAATTAAAGTGTTATAAAATTATGAAATTGATTGCGTCAGAAAGAGGTAAGAAAATTCTAATACATAATATCTTGTCGTCAAACACATTGTCAGTTTTATCCTGTCGCGCAGCATATTTCGGGGGAGAACTCATCCGCGCGTCTTCGTCGACAAAATTTGATATATTGGAAATAGGAGATAATTTATAATTATATAGTGATCCTTCGTATAGTGATAATTGATCTACAATAAAGTTTATTATAAAATTATCTCTCCCTCTCTCTCTCTCTCTCTCTCTCTCTCTCTATATATATATATATATATATATATATATAAAATATGATATTAAAAAAATACACTACCGCTCATGAAAGCTCGCATAAATTTTATAGAATGAACACGTAAAATATTAAGACACTATAAAACACAATATAATTGTATTATTTTTTAATTGCATTATATTTTAGATTACTTGTACACATACTAATTTTTTGCAATTGCATTTATATGTTAGTTTTACTTTTGTATGTCAAAAAGAAATATCTTTACTTCGTTAAATATTGATAGTATAATTGATAAATTTCAAAAATTCCGAACTTCCATAAGCGATAGTGTACGTATAATTTATCTATATTTAAAACAAATAAATGAATCTAATTTTTCTTTATAAAAGACAAGTAACTTAATTATAATTACAACCTTTTGATAAACGATCCTGATCGATGGAACTCATATTGCTCTCACAATATTCATATTGCATCGGAGAAAACATACTGCTTGCGGTGACAGGCGTGCGCTGAATAGGTTTTGGTACCGGCACTAATGATGTAATATTGTAATGTACGGTTTCTATCTTTTTAATCTTTGGAACTGACAGAGGTGATTTCCAATCCATTTTTTTAACAATAGCCGACGGCCGAGGAGTAATTATTTTATTGATACTTTCCTTACTTTCCTGCCTCTGAAATCGAATTCTTTTTGCTTCAATTTCGTCCTGCGTATTGTTGGCGGCGCTATGCTTGAGTGAGCTTTCTTTTGTACGGAAGCTTGGTTGCGTTTTAAAGGATTCCTGCGACTTCTGTTTATCTTCATGGTGGATCTCTTTCATTTCTACGTCGTTGTCTGTTAAAATCACTTTTTCAGCACTTGGCTCCGCATCCAACGTTACCGAAACGGCATGAGCGTCATCTTTTTCCGAAACAATAGTATTTTTTGAATTAGATACGTTCGTTTCGACTGCAGGAAGTATATAATTATTGTCATGTATCACTTCTACATCTATTTTCCCAGGCGACACTGCAGTGTTCTCGTTTATGCATAATTCTTCCAGATACAAGGTATTGACGGATATATCTGAAAAGCAAATGACTTCAATATATATAGGACACATCGCATACATATACATGCATGTCAATAAATTAAAAGTCCTATCTGAAACAAGGAACTAAAGTGTAAAACAAATTTTCACCATCAAAAGACTCATGAACTGATTGTGAGACTTGATGCTGCACTTTCGTGCGCATTTGATTTTGAGAATATATTTCTCGAAACGGTATATTAATCTTTGGCGGTGCCATTTCCAACATTTCTTGTTTCCTCTGTCTTTTCTGATCTTCCTCCTTCTTGCGCAATACTTGCAGCTGTAAAAGTTGAATTAGATGTCTATTTATACTTTACACATGAATATATTGAATATATTGAATCGTTCGAAAAGTCCGTGTGAATTTTGCAGTAATTTTAACATTTCAAAATCCAAACCTTTTACGAGAAAGGAAGTAGAAATCACTCGAAAAATGAAAAAATATGTGAAATAAAATAGCATATATTACAGATTAAAACTACATATTTTTAACTAAAAAAAGATTTAATTTGGATTTTGTTTAAAAATTCGTACAAATTTTCCAAACGACTTATATTGAAAAATCAACTTAATACAATCTACAGACCTCCGCTTCGATTGACTGTAATTCTTTTTTATGATATTTTACATTTACTTTCAATTTTGTAAATTTTTCTTCCAATTTCAAACGTTCCAACATCATAGTGGCAAATTCAATTATTTTGCAGCGTGTGCGAATCCAATTAATACGTCGTCTCTGCTTAATAATCGTCATCATTTCCGCTTTCTTGTAAGACATGATCATATAATTGATTTTAAGTTTCTCTAAATTGATCTTAGACGCGTTTCTGGCTTTCGCCAATGGAAATTTCTCGTATATAGCCTGCTTATAATCATATATTTGATTAGATTCTAAAATTATATAAACAAACTCGAGATTAATTGATGTACTAACACGATATTCATGCCATGTTTTTTTGTATTCATCAACGATATTCTGATACTCTTGCGACATCAATTGATTTAGTTTGTATTGAGCATCGGTATTTGTTTTCATAATTTTTAAAGTATCTGAGATTTCGTTGCTACTTAAACGTAACCTGTTTAACACAATAAAATTATCTAATATGTAAGTCCAAAAAGAATGCAATACAAAAATAATTAATATACATGATAATCATTTTTCTCGTACTTTGCTAAAGTATCACTTAATAGCAATTTAATATTGTTCATCTGCGCCATTTTTCTTTTGAGCTCCTTCCTTTTGTTAAGATCACTACGTATTGTTATCTTTAATTGTTTTATTTCGGCTGTATTGGCTAAAAATTATCGATAACATTCTTTTTTTAATGAGCAGTAGCAAAGAAAAATGGAAAACGATAGGCGAAAATATAAGAATAATTGTATGAAAAGTTTTTCTCTCTTACTTGAGTATTATATTTTGCATTGGACAAAATGCTATGCCGCGTTTTACTTACCGTCGAGACTTTCCTTGATCGTCGCAATTTCCATCTTCAAACAGGTTACTAATACTTTCACAAATTGAGGATCATCATGACTTTCCTGAGTTGCTCTATCCATTTCCATTGAAAATTACTTTTATGTGATGCGACGCAATTATACCTGTACACGTATCCTTTAGAGTCACATTACTTTCTGGAACGGTTTGAAGTTGGAACATTAGGAATACCAACGTTAAATCTGTTCGCGTTGCTTGTACTTTTTACACTTAACTCTCCGCTTTTTCTATTCAACATCGGAATATACAGGATGGTTCACTTAACTTGAAAACCTTGTTTAATTGATTTTTGACAAGCAAATTAATTACTATAAAAATGAAGAAAGTGAAAATCCATATTCATCAATCAAATATTAAATATATTAGAATAAAAGAAATAATTGATAAAAAGTAAAAAAATTTTAAGATTCTATCACAAAAAAATATTAAAAAATAGGAAAAACCAATAATGATCGTTCGATATATTTCTACTAAACAATCGAAATGCAGATTGTTGCAGGTTGTTAATATAATATAGTTCCGCAATATTTAGACGGAAAATTTAATCACATAATTATTCTAAAAAATGCAAAAAATTTCATTTTTATTTGAAAGACATTTATACATTCCTATTAATAATAAAAGTTTATGAAGTATTTTGCAAATATTAAGTTACAGGAACGAACGTAACAGAAGTTAGTTGTTCATTTTGATCTCTATTCTGGCACTTTCAGCGACTAACTTGTCGCTGAACTCGCAAGTTTGCTCGAAATGTGTACTATAAACACGCGTCTATTCACCGTCGAAGGTGAAAGAAAAGTGAAGATGGAGAGACTTAGCCATATGTTTCCGTTGTTTCGCCTTTGCAAAAATGTTGGTAGTCGACGGGCGGCGTTTACTCCGCGAAAGTTCGATTGTTTGCCGAATGGTCGTAACTTCAGATTGAGGTTCGTTAAAAGCGGGTCGATCCTACACCAGTCCATATATTCTTGCGGTGTGCTTTGGCACAAATGTGGCCTCGCTCACGGAAAGGGACGATGGTGGTCACGAGTGCAGAGTGAAGATAATGAACGAAGCGAAAAATATGGCCGAAATCATAAATTTGGACGAATTAAATTCAGTCTGCATTATACATATTTAGTGTCATTCTACGAAGTAGCGAGCTTACGTAATTGCCAAAAAGATAAAAATACTTGAAAATTACAAGAATAATAGGCGATTGTGCTGTTGAGAAATAAAAATACAGGATATTTAAAAAAGTAGCTACGTACATTCAATCAAATTCTTTTGTAACTTTTTTGCTTTATATTTTAAAAGAAATTTTTTAACGCGAACTTTAATAAATCCACCAGCATGTAAAATAGACAAAAATATCCAATATTGTTCAGAATTTAGACAGTTGAATTTGAACGGTTGGAAATTGTGAACAGCGATATAAAAGAAAAAGCTTCAAAAGATAAAATTAGAATATAGAAACGTGCTATGTCGAACATTTTTTGACAAAGTAACAAATTAATTTTATTTGATTAAAATATTAGTCTTTGAGACACTATTACATAGAAATTCA
>Ga0157364_1006110_pt1 | contig 12337 bp, 2 predicted proteins | sample AttsexASBM2_FD_111476 | JGI IMG/M metagenome (GOLD analysis project Ga0157364, IMG submission 111476) | Fungus gardens microbial communities from leaf cutter ant in Ribeirão Preto, State of São Paulo, Brazil - Atta sexdens ASBM2 | ecosystem: Host-associated > Fungi > Mycelium > Unclassified ...
TGTCACGTGCCTTCTTCATCGTCTTTCCAATAAAGTAAAGAAAAAGAAAAGTAAAATCAGAAAAAATAAAATAAAATAAAATAAAATAAAAGAAAATTGTTAGTGTCCGAATACTCATAACACAATGTCTAATGGTCTGTGAGCTATTTCTAACCTACCCTAAATGACTATGTGTGTCCCATATTGTATAACATCACTTCTTCCAGAATGTTCTATGTCCTTCCATGTATCATATGGCTTATGACTATGTCACCTGATGTGACCTACTGGGTGACAGTGTGATCTTGTCCCTCTAATCCTGGTTCTAAAAATAGAATAAAGGAAAATAAATCAAAAATAAAATAAAAATAAGAAAAGAAAATAAGAAAGGTTAAGTTTACTTCTTGTATTTTTGACAACTCTGTTGCACTTATCTCTTGTCTTCACATACTTCCAATGAGGATTCTTTTATTATTTTTTTAGTATATTTTATCTGCTTACTTTATTTAACCCTAATTTCAGTATACTTTACATGGTTTTCCTTTCAAACTTTTGGACTTTTATTTTCATTTCTATCTCTAATTTCTTACTCATATGGTATAAACACACCAAAAATAAGGAAATAAAATTCAAAATAATATGAAAAAACCAAAACTACACTAGCAGAAGATGAGTAAGAGTTCTCTTCTCTATCTTCTCTTAACTTTCTCTAGAGCCATCCTTAAATCCCTTCTCATTATTTCTACTCTTTTCCTTCTTGTCCTCCTCTTCCAAGCTCCATTTCTGCTCTATCATAGTCCCAATCTTTGCTGATTGGACTGTGTTCCTTTTCTAGCCCTCTGCCAAGTCTCAGAGAGACTTTCTAACTCCTTAGCACTCCTCTACGAGTTCTCAGAGTGCTTTTTCAATAGCACTTAGAACCCTGCCATAAGTAGAGATCATGACCAGGGTATTGGTGTATGGGACACACTGCTGCTTGATAGTGATGCATACATTACAGATAAGAGAATGACTATGGAAGAATCATTATTAGTAAAGAAAAAACCAAAAGAAATTTCTTTACTCACCTTAAATTATACACTAGGCAATCTTGCCTAGTGCACACACATCTTATAAGAGTTAGCATCTCCCATCTTGACCCCAACATTCCTGCAGTACCTTACTAGTTGTTTTCCTTTAGTCTTCTTGAAGGGCCAGTGTTGTGGCAACCACTTATCACAAAGACAAATGATTACACAAATGGTAAATCTCTTAGTGGGATATCAAGTGGGGGATTCACAAGAGAACTCGACAAGAAGTCTCTGCTAAATTAGCATCCTATATATACTAAATACATCTGGTCCATGCTACAATCTCATGTTCACCTCATTTCCTACTCAAGGCCACCATGTTGCATACATGTGCCCTGACGTCATCTTCTATATCTTTCTACTGTGTTCTAGGCTTATGACATCACATCATGTGACATGTCATGTGAATGCGATGTCACGTGCCTCTTCATCATCCCTAAAAAGAAAAGAAAAGAAAAACAAAATTCCTATAAAGTCAGAAAATAAAAGAAAATAAAAATAAAAATTGTCCACGTCCAGAGCATCTCATAACAGCCAGTACTTCCTATCATCTTCTGGGATAACCTCTTTGCACTTAGATTCCACAATTTGGAATCTTTTAGCCCCCTCCAAAACAGCAACATCCTCTATTAGTACCTTGTCCTAGAGTTGTTGGAGGTATTTCAATGTTTTCTTCTTCTTCTTCTTCTCCTCTACAAGCCTCCTCTTCTTGGCTTCCTCTCTTACTTTGGCTTATACTACCCTCCTTACCTTCTAAGCAGCATACTAAATATGGTGGGCTTTTGCTGCCTTCTCTAATCAGGCTTAGAACTGTTACTCCTCTTCATGTCTTCTCTACATCTCCTATCTCTGCTCTTCTAGCATATTAATGTTGTATTAAAAATATTAAAAGAGATGGGAGAAGATACGGTGATATAGAGAAAAAGGAAAACAAATTTTCTTTTCTGTTTATATATTATTGACATAGGCACCATCACAGGATTCTTTGGGTAAATTCAATAGAACTTCAAAGGCTTAGTCCTAAGAGAGAGATACTGTCATATGCCAAGTCTACTTGTCCAGAAAATATATTCCCATGGTGATACTATCTTATCAGTATTTAATCTACAAGCTTGCCTTTCATGGTGGCCACTTTCCTTGCAAACATGCCCTTGCAGTGGTGATACAAAACAATTTTGGCTTCAGCTCATATGCTGTACCTCTACTAGTTACAAGAGGGTTGCAATTTCAGACTTGAAAACTAGAATTTGAAATATAAGAGAAGAGCTTAGAAGTTAAGTATGTTGTTTACTGATACTGGAGATTGATGTTAGTAATTAGTTAATTATAGTTGATTATCAGACTGAAGTATCACACAGTATTTATCAGTCTTATATACTAAATTAGTGTCTAGAACACTTGAAAACTCAAGTAGAGAAAGTTTAAGACTACTAGAGTAGATTTTATTATGAGTAAGATAAGTATCTTTGTTGAGCTTCATAATGTCACTGATGTTTGATTGGTTTGATCTATAATGAGATAGAGATAGACTTTGGACTTTTATTATACACAAAATCTGCTGTAATATATAAATGGTGTAAGGTTTTACATAAAGATTGATTTGCTATAGAAGGCTTGATTGATTAGAGTTAGAACTATAAAACAAGAGGGAAGAAGTTGGACTAAGTTTCTCTAAAGAAGAAATCTTAAAGGGGGATCATTTCAGAGTTGAAAATGATGAACTCAGTTTTAATTTATTTTATATTTTCTTTATTACTAGGCTTGGGTAACAGAGTAGGATATCATGTTATATAATTATATAGCATGACAAAATGTGTGACACATGTCACAGTCACATATCATAGAGAATATTATAGAAGGTTCTAAAATAAATATATAGTAATAGTATATTAGCCTTATTGTCAGGCGTGGTTCACACTAGGGTGGAAGTCTGCAGGATGGACTCGGAGATGAGCAGACTTGTGGAACGACCTTGGCTTCAGCTTATGTGCTGTGCCATCTGTCTGCCACGTGGTCGCAACTTCAGATGAAGGGAAGAAAGTCTGAGTGGAAGTGAGTACTGATTGGTGTGTCGCCATTGAACACCAAAGATTGAGTTCAATAAGAGTTTATCTTCATCGATTATCAGACTAGCGAATTACAATGTAACTACTAGTCTTATATACAAACTGATAGTTTAGAAGATGCTTGGGGTTTCAGTGTTGAGACACTAACAGGAGTAACTCTGTTATGGAAGACCAAGTTGAATAGGAGTATCTCCGCCATGGAAGAAGGAATACCCAGATGATTGCAGCACTACCATGAGACATGTTGTGAGAAAGGTGGCTGCAGTGGAAGGTGGGCTTGTATGATTTGGAGGTGATTTCACTGCAAGGATATTATTTTCAGACAGGTAGGCTTGCATATGACACTTATGAAAAGTATATGAACTTGAATGTAGATTAGTTATAGTAGATGCATATACTATGGTCTGCAGTATATAAGGTAGACTAGTTTTTGTATTACTCAATACAAGAGTTGTCTTTGGTTCTATCTCTTGAGTTTAAGTTATAATATAACAAACAAGTATTGAATAGGCTTGGTCCTCAAGCAAAGGTTATAAATACTAATGTATCAACAAATATACCTAGACATCTGTAACCACCAGTAGTTCTGTGATACTAGCTCTAGAGCTTTCTAATGTCTAGCATATTTCACAATTTTTAAATTATAGTAAAGAAATATAACATGATAGTAAAGATCTGAGATATTGGGAATATAGATCTTACTTCTGTACAGGAGCAGACCATTTCTTATTGATTACTCAGTAAAGTATATAGAATTTATTGATGGCTACTAAAGTTCTTTTATAGCTGTGGCCACTAGGTTTTTCTACTTGACCAATCAGTTCTCATAGTGGATGTTTTCTAATAGGACCTTCCCCTCATATTTCACTACTATGCCTTCCATAATTTGAACAGCAAGAAACTCTAGCTTGATTTATACTAAATTCTCATTATCATTAAATCTTATACTATGGTTAGGTTCTATAACAAGATGTTGGACTTATCTATTAATTTGCTAGGACAGTGATGTAGCTTGAAATTGAATCTGGTTAGATATAACAACTATCATGCTTGTCTATTGTTGAGCTTCCTGGCTATTATGAAGTACTCCAAGTTCTTGTGATATATTTAGAATTCAACTAGGATTTTTATACCTTTTAGAAAATGTCTTTACTTCTTAAGGGCTTGAATGACTGCTAACATTTCTTTGCCATAGATTCTATAGTTACACTCTACTTTAAACAAGAATTTACTGAATAATATGATTAGGTGCTATTTACTATCTTCCATGGATCACTGAGACAAGACTGTTCCAGTTGCAAAGTCCAAACTATCTGCTTCAATCCTAAATAGTATAGAAGTGTTTGAAGATATCAGAACTGGAGTATTAGTAATGGCCATTTTTAGTGTAGCAAAGATATATTGTTGGTCTAGTCTCCAAAACTAGGTAGTATTGCTACCAGTGATATTGAAGAGAGAGTGGGTTATGTTTAAAAAGCCATAAATAAACTCGTGATAAAAATTGGTAAATCATAGGAATTTTCATATAACTGTATAAAATAGACAAGTCACAAACTCCAGTCATCTTGATAAGGTTCATTGCTATCTAATCTTCAGGAATTATTAGTCTGAAATACTCAATATACCACTTGTTGAATTCATGCTTTTTGGAATATAGAAACAGCTTATGCTAGGCTAAAACTTTGAGAACTCTGCATATTACTTTGCAGTAGTCTTCTAATGTTCAAGTGAAGATGAGAACATCATAATCCCTTCAGCTATAATGTTCTGAAATATATTGTTCATTATATCTTGAAATGTGGCAGAATTATTAGTTATACCAAAAAATATTACCAGAGGTTTAAAAAGACTATGATTCATATAGACAGCAGCAACCTTTTACTTATCTTCAGACTTAATGTAAATATTTTTAAAACCCCAGTGCACATCTAAATTTATGAAATACTAGGTACCTTGAAGCTTAAATACTAGTTTGGAGATCAGTAGTAGAGAGTATCTATTTTTCACTATCACAACATTGAGAGTTTTGTAATTGTGAGCTAACTGTAGGGAACTATCTTTCTCTTTAATGAAAAACACTAGCACATCCATAAGGGATTTAGAGAACTCATATAGAAATTTTCAGAAAGAAAGATATCAAGCTCAGATTATTCTCCTAGCAATAATGGGTAGATCTTGGAGGGTATTCTGCACTAGATACTAGTTTAATAGTATGGTCCCAATAGCAGTAGCCAGGGGGAGTGTTGAAGTCCTCTTTAGCAAACAAATACCAACTCAAAGTTCTGAACATAGGGTAGGAGCTGTAGGATATTTCTTGTGATTGCATAAGCTTGTCTAAAGGCTGAGAAGAGATACTGAGAGATTGTGATAGTAGTACAAAGATCCAAAAATCTTAAGTTATAGAGTATTCTTGTCATATATAACCAGTTACTAGCTTTAGCAGAAAAATACAAGAGGTTTAGAGTTAATAGATGTTTACTTCCAAAGTCTTCTATCACTGTAGAGAAGGAACTAGAGCAACAAATGTTGAGGGCTCATACTCTCAACTAATTAGCCTTGTGAACATCTTAGCACCCTATATAATAGATTAAGTAATGAGCCATAAGCATTTTTTTCTTTTATTAGTCAACCTTGAGATTGTGAATCTTTAGCCAGGTGAGTTCAAGAATAAGATTCTACTTGCTAATGCTTGAGGCTGTGAGGAGAGTTCATTCTACATGTATCTTGCAATGAAGGACAATATCAACCATTTTAGATACCTAACCTACATTATTGGGAGTCTTGTCTACATTATAGACTAGTATAGGCTTGGATAATTTGTAGGTGTTAAAATAGTATCTGTCTATGAAAATCTTGTTGATAAAGACACAAGTGGCTCTAAAGTCAACTAAAGCTTGTATAGAAAGAAACTTAGAGGTATTAGAAATCTCAAGAGCAATAGGTAGATAGAGAGAAGTTCTGTGAGCATTGAGAGCACTAATAGTAGGACTTAGAGGAAGCTTTTTTTCCCATTAAGGATAATAAATAGTAGACAAGGTTACAAAAAGAGTTAGAGTTTCAGGTATGTCTTCTAGATAACTGTTTTCTATGTATCCTTTTATTAGTAATATAGTGAACCTATAATTTAGTGGCTAGGGTACACATGTCACCAGTTGCTCTACATAAAATACTGAGTCTCTAGAGTGTTATAGAAAACATCTTTGACCTCTGTAGTCTTTGGCTCTAGGTGGCATCATATCTCTATATCTTTTAAGACATTCAGGTCTTCTATCAACTTCTCCTGTTACTCAACAGTTAATTGGTGAATGTCTAATCTTGTAGAGCACTCAAGAACTATGTGGTTTGGGTCTCCATAATAGTAATATTCTCAAGTGGGGGTGGCTCAGAGTTTTTACATCATATTTATATTTATGGAGTATTACATCTTGATCTGGCTATATCCATCTAAACCCACAAATAATGTCTACCAACCCATCCACACTCTTCAATCTCTTCTGGTGCAGATAAACTCTCTCCATTCCAGTCAATTACTTCTTAGATATCCTTACTAGGTTCCTTAACAACTTTATGAATCTCTACCCTAATATCCATAAATCATTCAAACCTAGGGTAACTAACTTACAGCCTTTATTTCTAGATAACTACCCTATGTAGAGTACTCAGTGTATAAGCTAGTAGTTATACTACAAGATCTTATCCTGAAAATTAACTAGAACTGACACCTATTGTCTGGTGTTGGTGATAACACACCTCACCACCTTCTGGTGGTCTGATACTTTCTGGCATACTCTAAGTATGACTTTCAAAATCTGTAACCAGTATAACTAGTAGAAGCATAGTACATAAGCTAAAGCTATAGATCATTCAATATTTATACTCCACATACCAAGATAATTCATACTCACTCATCTAACTTCTGAGACTTCTACAGGTCTTAGATAATAAGGTGTGAACTGTATCTAACACTAGTTTATTTCCTATATAGTATATCAAGTAAGAACTCACCTCTAGAAAAAACCTAAAAGAATAAAATAAGGTCTATTAGAGATGACAGCTCTGCTAAGTACTCTAGAATACATTTCAATCTAGCAGAATAGTGCTGAATGTCAGGAGATACTGGCTGTAGATAAGCCTAGATCCACTCTATTAGAGCTTAGTTGCACTCTCAAGCTAGTCACCATCTGGACTAGCTTCTAACAGACTTGTAACTGCTTTTTCTTATCCTAATCCTTATTGTCTAGTCTGCTATAGTAGTACTATAGTTATTTAGTTAATTATAGTTGTAGATATTGATTGGTCAAGTATATGGGCCATATGCATAGACCATTCTACTATAATATATATAATAGTGGTATAACAGTAGAATATCTTACCCAAATATTAACTAGAGTTCCTAGATACTTATGACTTCTTAATGTAAGGATATTGCCTTACACTGACCAAGGAATGATAGTGTTCAGATAGTTAGACACTCTGATAGAAACATTTAGAATAATGTCTGTAAATAGCAAGTATTCATCTGATAGTAATAGAAAATACAGAACAATGCTTAGGCAAATTTTGACAGTGGTTAGAGTTTGGCTAGGGTAATATTTTGATGTGTATGATAAACTCTGCAGTTTGGGGATCAGATATTAGACTTTGTAAACTCTAATGTCAAAGACTCAGAGTTTAGAGTTTGTTGTTCCCTTATAGCTTTTACTTATTCTATCTTAATACTTTTACTTCTGCTTTCTTTATTTCAATTAGAGTGATTGTAGTAGAGTGGTGAAGTTGTGCTTTCAAACTCTAGAAAATCATAAGTATATTACTAAACTAATAAGTAACTATAAAACTTACTTTTAGAAAATTCTAAAAGAATAAAATGGAGTTTTTAAAGATAATATTTACTTTAAATATTATCTAATCCATTCTGATGTATTATAGTTATGCTTACTTAAGCATAAAATAATTGTACTTTAGTAACTAGAAACTATTAAGAATGAGAAGTTAATTTAGAAACTATATTCTATAAGGTCTAGAGTATAAGAAAACAAGATCAGATATACTCTTAGAGGTTAAAAAAATACTACAGAGATCACTTGAGTTTATCAAATTTTAATAATTTGGAGAAAAATAACAATAAAAGAAGAGATTGTTATATTAGATATGACTATAGATAACTTATAGATATTGAAAGCATAGGAAACTTGGTTAGTATTAAGCATGTTGGTAAAGAATAGTGGGTACAAACTTTAAGTATGAGAAAGTGGATTTAGTAGAGTTTGTGAAGTACTTTCTCTTACAACTTCCTTTATTATCTTTACTACTTCTCTACCCTAATGTCAGAAATTATAGTTAGTGATAATTTAGTAAGGCTATATAACTTATCAGATAATAAGATTGTATGATTCTGCTTAAATATATCTAAAATAAGAAAAATGGAAATAAAGGGGGAAATAATTAAATATTAGTCATAATTCAACAGCTTATAATAGAATTAGGAAATTTGTGCAAGAATTTTAAAAAAACAACAATTAGATAAAGAGAGAGTAAAAGAAAAAAAGTAAGAATAAATAGAAAAAAGTATTTAAAAAAATTAATAGCAACAACAACAAATAGAAATTTTAGACACAAATTACATATGGTCCATACTACAACAATATCTACTGGCCCTTATGTCTATGCCTTTACCTCATGTCCTATTACTCATCCACCATAAGGCTACCATGCTGTATACATGTGCTCTGATGTCATACTCTTAATCTCCATCATATATATGTGCACCATGTGTACACCATGAGGAACTCTTGTCTCTTGATGTTATTCCTAACCCTAACTCTTCTCTAGACCCTTCCTGATCCTTCTAGACCCTGAGTTCTTCCAGACCACTCTAGACTACTCTAGCCTATATCACATGACTTCCAGGTCATATGCTCTCCATCCATTGTAGACTAATAATAATACTATCTATCTATGTCTGGCTAACCTTAACCCTAGCCAAAGTCTGTCCACACTTGTCTTATAACACAAAGAATAGAATCAGTGATTTTAGTTTATTATTAAGTGAGATCTTGTAAAGCTAAGTAACCAAGTCATTTCTCATTATGAAGTTGTTTCTGTTGATAACTATGACTAGAACCAAAAGAATAGGTCAATACAAAATAGAAGATTAGTTTGATAACAATCTAATTCTAGAAAGCTGATTGATTAAAGGCTCTGTCTACCATTTGGTATAAACCTACTTAGCTGGGTCTGATTCTAGAATATTGATTGGTTAAGGGCTCTGCCTACTATTTGGCAACTATATTGGTATTCTAGTTAGAATAGAAACAGAACATCTCATATCTTTTAGTTGTATAGCTTAGAAGATAGCTAGTTACACTGTAAAAATAACTCTTAGTCCAGATGGGTTCTGGGACACATAATGAGTTGGCAGGTAGCAAGATAGTAAATATGAACAGACTGGAGATTTATGCCTATTAGCATTAGAAAACTGCTTGCTAGAGTATAGAAAAGAACAGCATGGTGTAGTACTCTTGTTCAGGCTGAACCATAGTAGAATAGAGTAGTCTTTCTTCTCTTGCTTAAGAGATCTATATCTACTATTGGTCTGCTGGTATAATAATTGCCAGTTCAGGCTTAAGTTAAAGCCAGAGTGTTAGAATTACTAAAATAAGGGAAATCCTATCTAGAATACTACATAGATGTAACTTCATGCCAGCCTACTTAGCAAACTCTAGCTATTAAGTCAGTACTAGTCCTAGATATACCAATTATGAGGAAGTTGTTAGTTAAAGTCTTAGCCTACTATCAACTATTAAACAGACTAAATAGGAAGGTCTTTCAAAAAGAAAGGCAGCTAAATATGATAGTACAAAGAGGTTAGTATGTAGTGGTTAGCTCCCTACTAAACACTTTCTGTGATTCCAATAGGATCTTTTACAAAGAGAGCTTTAAAATTTGGCCATTGATAAGTGCAGTAGCTTATCCACTTCAGAATCAGATTATATATTCTGGAGTTATCTTAAGATTCTAATGATAGATCCCAACTGTATTACTAATATTGTTGATATTACAAATACTTACATTAATCTTATATATTGGCTTTCTCACTTCAAAAAAATCTATATCAATCATTATTCCCAGACTAAATAAACCTATATATGATAATCCTCTAAAATACACTAGAAAAACTTATTGAGAAAGTGATTAGTGAACAACTTCAAATTCACTCCATTTTGTCTATCTAAAATAATTTTGGGATATTAAACAATGCTCTACAACAGATATAGGAGAATATATTAGTTATCTTATATATATGGAATAGATTAAAGGACTTTACACTAGCATTGTTACAACTCAAAGATTTTAGAGTAAATTAATGAATAGAATCTTGTACTAGGGTTAATATAAGAGAACTCAATAGAGAATTCTGTACAGGATTATCTATCTTATATACCTAAGACTACTAGTTTGTACTCTACTACTTTAGCCTACTCTAAATAACCATGTATTTGTCTTAAGGTTAACATATGTTAAATATATTATATATATTATTTTATTCTTCTTTGATTATTTTGGACTCATTATCAAATATAACAAATTAAAGGTTTTCTATTTTTCTAGATTGATAACAAATAACAAAACTTCTTCTTTGAACCTTAGACCCCTAGAGGATTTTTTTTTGTAGTCAAAAAACACCTGAAGATATCTGGAATTTATTTTTAACAAAAAAATTTTACTAACATATTTGTTTTTATACTAATAAAGTACTCTTCACTATCAAGAAAATAAAGATATTGAACAACTCCTCTAAAAAGCTATTATTAACAAACAACTCTTGTATAGAATATGTGTTTTATCTATCATATGATATAGCTTTCAGCTATGGTACTTTAAGGATGCTCTTTTCTACCAGCCTCTTAAAAAATTGGAGAAAATGTAATGAAGAGTAGTGTTATAGGTTATAAGAGTATTTTGTATATATCTATTGTTGAGTATAGAGGTTATAGTAGATCTTATATTTATTTATCTCTATCTAGATAAGATCAACAGTTGGTACTATTTACATATTGTATTACTATCCCAAAAATATGCAATCAACTCTCTTCTGAAAGATCTTGCTTAACTTAATAGTATATCTAGTGTAGCTTAGTTTTACCTTAGTTTCTTTTGCCTATTTTCTTTTTCTGTTTCTTTTCTCTTTTCTTTCTTTTATTTTTCCTATATTCTCTTTCTTTCTTTCTCTTGCTAGTTAAGTAGTTATATTATAACTACTATGGCCTACCATTATATTCTATGTAATAAATTGCTAATTTAAAAAAAAACAACTACAAAGTATATTATATAATATAAAAATGAGTAGAAAACACTAGAATAATTATGTTAGAATTACTAAAAAAAATAAACTTATTTTATTTTTATTTTTCTTATTTGTTTTTATTTTTATACTGAGCTATAAAATAGATGTAAAAAGTTATATATAGCAATTATAAGTTATCCAAGTATAATAAGAGTATTATATTATATTATATATAAGATTACTAATATATATACATATTACATACTATTTATTAGCAACTACTTTTATTAAGTTAATAATCTAAACTTAAAAATATGAGTATAGGGTCAAAAGAGAACTTAATAGGGTTTCTATTGGATTGACTAGCTATTTATACTGCTATACATAATCTGTATACTATACTACTCCTAATTCTACTTCTATCTATAAAATATTCTAAATATAGACATGCTAAAATTAGATAGGAAAGAGATTAAATATTCTATACTAAAAATAAAAAGGAATAAAAATAGAAAAGTCTCTTTATAGATATGAATCTATAATACTAGCTATTATGAATTAAAGTCCTTAGATGTTATGACTTAAAGCTCAAAGGGCTAAGCAATAAGACAACTCTTGTATTGAGTAATACAAGAGAACTCGATAGAGTTCCTAGTACAAAGTAGTCTACCTTATATACTACTACTCATGGTCCATGCTAGCTACTGTGCACCCTACCCTAAATGACCATAAGTATATCATGAGGCCAGCATGTGTTGTCCATGCTGTATGACATCACTTTGTTCCAGAACCTTCTACTCTATTCTCCCAAGTCATGTGATTAGTCTTGTGACTACACCATCAATTTGTGACTGATGTGACAGCATGACTGATAGACCCTAACCCGAGTTGTTCTAAAAATAGAAAAATAAAAGAAAAATAAAAATAAAATAAAATAA
>Ga0157364_1006111_pt1 | contig 12337 bp, 6 predicted proteins | sample AttsexASBM2_FD_111476 | JGI IMG/M metagenome (GOLD analysis project Ga0157364, IMG submission 111476) | Fungus gardens microbial communities from leaf cutter ant in Ribeirão Preto, State of São Paulo, Brazil - Atta sexdens ASBM2 | ecosystem: Host-associated > Fungi > Mycelium > Unclassified ...
GGAAAAGAAAAAAGAAAAGAGGGAGAGAGAGGGGGGGGGGGGAGAGGGGGAGAGAGAGAGAGAGAGAGAGAGAGAGAGAGAGAGAGAGAGAGAGAGAGAAGCTAGGGAGGAGATTGGCGGAAGCCGTGATCCGATGAATGCTTCTCTGACCGCTGCAGTGCGCCGGGTTACGCGTAGGTGCATGCGGTGAGATGCAACGATGCTCGACCATCGGCATGAAATCTTCGTGATACGACTGTGGTGTTCGATTTCTACTGGTCACTTGTTAGTTGTTTTACGAGCATGGTAGTATTATATAAACACATATTCTCTTTCTCTTTCTTTGACGCATTATAAATTTTACCAAAAACAAATTCTTGTCAATTTTTAATTTTACTATTAATTTATTCTTCTTCCATTTTTTACTTTATAATTATTTTAATTTTCGTTTTTATATTAATTTCTTGACGAATGTATTAGAGTTTTACTTTTATGAAAATATCGTCATAAACTGTATCTCATGCTTAATTATTTTTAGAATATTGTAATAATAAGAAAAATAGGAGAGCTGTAGGATGACACAAAAATACTCTTTGTATTTATTTTCTTCAAAGAAAATAAAGTAGAACAAACAAATCTAATACGAATCCGCTTCAAATAACATCCGAGGCAGCGCAATGCAGCACCACTATGCGCACAAATGAAAGCTGAGTCGGCGCATGTCGAATCGCACGTGTTACAATGAATTATGTGATTTTTGTATATCTTGGAAATTAAAATAAATTAAATGGGACTCGACTTATAATAGTATAAAATAGAGTTTTTCAACCAGTTTATCAAATGGTGTTCAAATGTGCTACGAAAATTTTAGAGAAAGTAAAAAGAAATAAAAAAATTTTTAAATAATTGAAAGGCGTGAAGTGAAAAATATTTTTTAAATAGTGTGAATTATTTAAATTATATTATGTGCATCTCGCTTTAACCAATAAAATTATCTTGACAAATTTAATTCATTATTTAATATGTTGCGAATTGAAAAAGAAATTGAAAAACGCTAATATAAAAGACAGCAAACAATTATCTATTTGTCTTCTTCTCATAAATCTGATTAAACTAATTAATTACTATAAATTATTTTATAAGATATTCTTTAATATTACTATATATAATAATATTATAATAATATTAAAATAATATTAATATTATAATAATATTAAAATCGCAATACATTCTTATTCAGAAAAAAAACATTCTATATCTTTTTATTTTTCGATTTATGCGATTATATGAAATAATTTACATTTAAGAAAAAAACGTTTTGATTATCTATATTTAATGTTTGTCTGAAAAATTTTTTATAGAAGTGAAACTGCATAATAGAAAAAAATAGCTTATTTTTTATTTTTATAGAATGCACAATATAACTTTCTTGATAAGAGATCGTTTTATTGTTCAGATATAAAAAGATCGGAGTTTATTATAAGTCTCATAATTGATGCACAGGTGTGAAGAGGCGACTGAAGTGGAGACGCATCATCAGCAAACGGCAGCTACGACGATGGGCGTCGCTGAGGACGAGACACCGACTTCCCTGACTTCGTCACATCCGAATACCAACAATCCCAATCAAGAAGGTGAGTCTGCATGCCTATTTACCGTAATTGAAATTCAATCGAGAATCGATGTAACAATTGATTATTTAGAGTGTTAAGTGGATACCTTTAAATTCCCACGTTCATCGACGTCGTAGATATATCGTACGTTCTATCTTCCAGAATTTTCCCAATGATGAATTTCGGTATAATAATTTACTGCGTTTGAATACGACGCAGCAAAAGAGACAAAAAAATTTCGTATAGGAATTGGCCGATTTGCGCCAGCACTCAAGTGCAGTGCTTGCGTGCTGCATAAGAATAAGCACAAAGAATGAAAGTCACGTTGCTGCTCTCCAGCTGTTCTCGAGAGAGTGTGTGTGTGTGTGTATGTGTTTTGTCCTTTATCTCATCGATTTTTTGATGCGGGACATTGCTCACGGATTTTATTCTATTATATATACTGCGGTATTTTATCTTTACAACGCAAAAACATTGAGATATATAATCGCTGCAAAATTTTGTTTTATACAAATAAAAATCAATTTAGAAAGTAAATATTATAATGATTTAAAACTTTAAAGTATGAATTTTTTGTTATTAACAGTCTAGATTAATTTGACAACTCAGAAACTCGGTTTTACCTAAAGTTTGTGGGTAAAAGATAATTGCATCACATAAAAGATAATTACATTAGTGTATTAATTATATTAATATTGAGGTAATTTCTATAAAATTATAATGACATGGTTTTAATTTTACATAAAATTGATTAAATTTTATATAAATAGAAAGATTTATTACTCTATCAATATTCTTCATTTTTAATCTTCTATCTACATATATAATTTTACTTTCTTTTACAATTTCTTTTTTGTCCAGCCTAAGTTTTTTTATTGTTTTATTGTTTTATTGTTTAGGTTTTCAAAAAACTTCAAAAGTTTAAAGTTACTTTTTAATATCTTTATTATATTATCAAATAGGTTTTTAACTCAAATTTTTATTTAATCCACGCTCTTTTTTATTTCGGAAAAATTTGAGAGTGAAATTTTATGCCAAAAAAGACGTAAATTACGGATGATGGATTAAAGTTACTATCAAAAATTTTCATGTTGTTCAGAGTCAGTATACTTTCCATCTAGCTTCGTTTCTATGCGAAAAGAATTCGCTCATTAATCGCTTTAATCGTCCCGTTGCGGAAGTTCGTAGTGCGACACGATGAAATCGCCAGCCACCTCTTCTCAACGGTGACCGTCGTGAAACGGTGCCTCACCTTGCCTTTCATTCCGTATTAGATTGCGATCGCGGAAGGGTAACGAGATGGACAGATTCAACGTAGGCTGCCTTACCATATTCTTTTCTTCTTCCGCGTAGCACATTCGAAATGTGTTTAGAATCGAATTCGACTTCGCCCTGAAAAATGTGCAGTCATGTTCCTTGTATAAAAAATTCTGCGAAAAAACGTGGGAAGGTTCCGAATAAATGCGACCTTTTTAACCCTTATCGTCTTTGCCAAAATATTTTTTTTATTACGTATAGCAATTTTTTATTAAAAAAAAATGTAAAATACTTTAAATACTCAAAAAATATTCAGAGAATTTACAGTTATATTTAGCAAATTATATTTAGCAAAAAATATGAGGTAATATATGATGAGATAATATGAAATATGAACTTTTTTTTATCACGATTGCTATTTATGGAATGTTTTAATAAATCATCAATATATAAATTTAGAGTGGTCTAAACTGATCCTAACTAGTTCAAGTCGAATTCAGACTGATCCAGTTATCCAATGTAGTCCATACTGTTTTAATTGCTGCACATACCATAATACATACGTTTCTATTAAAATTCTCGTAAAATTTTTCAATTTAGCACTTTAAACGATTAAAACTTTTTATTCTAAATCAATTTTAAGAGTAGTTTTCTGCTGTAAAAGTCATAACGTATTCTTTGAATATAGAGAACATTTTTTACACTGTATCGCACGTTATTGAAGTTCCGACCTCGCATAATCTTTTTTTCCTTTACATGACGGTACGATGTCATTGCCGTAATTAATTTGAATCTACTGTCGGCTGTTTGTGCAGTCTCGTTGCGTAGCTTCATGCGGCAGTCATACGGTCGTTGCAACGCCGCAACGTCCTGTCCGACTCGCGGCCACGTCAAGTTTCAATAGGGTTTATCTAACTGCGATGTAACGTCATGCGTGCAATGCCACCGTGCTCGACCGTGCATGTCCGTACACAGAGCCTCAGGATAATATCCTCTGCGAAGGATTTTTCCTACCGCGGGCGAATATTTTGAGGATATTGCGGTACACTCGCGTCATGTAAATGCGGAAGATAATACAGCTTTTATATGCGATCAAATTTATTATGTCTATATATACTAACGTATTATATATCATATTATATTTTATTTTTAGATTTTATTTTCATTTCTTTATTTGTTTCTCTCTTTATCACATATTTTTTTAAATTTTTGTTTGATAATCCAATATTGATTTATTCATATCTATACCGAAAAAAAATATAGTTAATTTTAATAAAAATTTAGTTCAATATTGCTAACTAAACATTTACTTACTTACAGTAAGTAAATATTTGTTCAATAAAAAAAAAATGATCGTTAAATAAAAAATTAACATTTCTTGTATCAAATAAATATATCTTTATATTTAATAAATATTTAATTGGCAGTATTCAACTAAATATTTATTAAAATTGACTATATTTTTTTTCAATGTAATATTCGACCATACATTTCTTTATAAATTCAATTTTGCGTCTTGCTAACGCGAGTAATAAATTAGTGATGAAATGCAGCACTAAATATGTAACTAATTTTGGCATGGTTATGAACAACGAACGAGCGATGAGAAGAATAGTAGGCACGCCTCGCTTTCTCCAAACTGTTTAATTGTTCAATGGAAGAAAATGGCTCTCCCTTCTCTAATTTTTCCTGGCTTCTTTCTCCCCTCCTTCTAATACGATAATGTTTCTTTTGAAAGGCGTGCATAGTGAGCTATGCTTTAAACATATCTTTATCAAGTCACGTTGTACAGCACATACACGCAGCGTGTATTCTCAGAAACATGTAATTTTGCAAATCGCGAATTATGCAGTAAGAATTATGCGAGTCCATTGAACCACGTACGTCTAAGCCGCGTATTCAATCATGCCGCGATGTGAACCAATGCCATTCTCAGTTCTCCGAAGTGCAACGATGCTTATATATTCGCGAGTTATAGAGATGTAATTTTAATGATCAATCCTTCCGTTTAATTGGCGTATCATTAATTATATATCATTTAATACTATCGAGAATAGTTTTTAACAATTAAAGAATTAAAATTTCTTAAAAGAATAAATATTTATTAGTAATAAGTTGATATCGGAAGATATTGTCGCAACAAACATTTTTTATTGCTGAGAGTACTTGATATTTTCCATAGAAGTTTTAATCTTTTTCTGATGTCTGTTTTTTTACAGTTGAATTAATTTGAATGTTATATGTAATTTTAGGGAATATGAGTTAAAATATAATCTCATATTAAAAGAATAAAAAATATATTAATAAATATTTACATAAATATTTTTTGATCTTTTTTCAAACTGATTTAATTATTAAAATGATGTTACACCTATATATTAACAGAATGAAATGAAAATAATATATATATATATAGATAAATAGAGTATAACAAAAAGAGTTAATCTCATCATAAATCTCTTTTTTGCTAATATTTTATTTAATATTTTTATTGGGCCAATATATCGATAGAACCGAATCATTCTATGTCAACTGACATTCATACTTTCGTTATCTTGACAGTTAAATTCATTGCGAACCATATGGCAATGACATTTTACGCGAACTTCAAATAACGCTAGTTATTGGGAGAAGGGAAAAAGATAAACAAATTAATCTTATCGCTGTTTATCCTTGGCGTTGAACGTGATTCAGTCAAATCGGTTGCTATTGATTCTTCTATCAGCACATACAGCGGTACTATATATCAGGAATTAATCATGCAGGGATAAAAAAAATATGATAATTTTAATTTTGTTATTGCAAGTGAGAAATATTTTTTATCTTTTAATACAATTAAAACTAAATTGCTTAAGTCTATTTATATAAAATGAGGAAATACATATTTTTTAATAATATTCCGAAACAATTTCAATTAATATTAACATTAATATTGACATTTATAATATTAGCAGGCCAATTTTTATAGGCCAAGTTGTATTGTCAAATTCAGTTGGAAAGGTTTTATTCTATGGGACTTATCTGTGTAAGACGTTTCTACGTTTGCAATATAATCTTGAAAATTTCAAAGATTCAACGATTTGCGAACTAAGATGGTTTTACTGGAAAACTTGTTACCAGGTCAGGTCGGAGGTTGATCGTTGAACTTGCCCTAAAGAGATGATGATCACGTTGCGTCGGTTCAAATCCTTGTCGCTTGATTTTATCATTTATATACGTTACTCGTTCTTCATTTTCAAGACCGTTAGTTGAGGATATACGTACGTGATCCCGGTTTGTAGCAGATGATTTGTGATGGAGATTATTGAAATACATACCTTAGTGCACTTCAAAACGTCGAGTCGTTTGTTTATGCATGAGTTGCTGCAAAAAACTGTACTCTTTGCATAGAAAGGATTCATTTTCAGTATCTACTAAGTTTAACGTTATTTTAATATCCATAACTTTTAGCAATCTTTGTCCTGATACCGATCAATACAGTTAGAATCTTGAAATTCTCCTTAAAGCGTTAAACTTTGCAATTCTCATAATTAAAAATTAAATCTTTCAAGTAACTTTTCTTTTTAAGTTTATCGACATTAGTAAAAGGAAGTCTAATCTAACTTTGTCAAAAGTTTACACGAAGCTTATATTAAATCTTGTAATTTTTATAAGTTTTGGTTAATTATCGATCTAGGTCGAACACGATCACGAATGTACAGAATAAGAGAATGAGCTAATTAATTCTGATCTGTACAAGGATTAGGATTAATCTTGCTTCCGATACAACAAGAATATGTTAATACATTCTACTTAAGTGAATGCAGTTATCATACATAACATATCAAAGGAGACGTTTCCTCAATTAGCCGTAGTCAACGTTCTAAAATCAAAGACAATTGTATAGAAGTTCAAGAGCCGTTTCCTCCCTGCCGTCTGTCGAAGCACGTGAGCTGCACGAGGAGAGCAACGTGTGCGGACTGCTATTTACTTAGCTCTGCCCCGTGCAACAACGCTTTTCCTTTGTTCCATCTCCGTCTCTCGGCTCAACTTCATTATAGTCAATAATTCCTTTCTCGAGCCGAGAGAACGAGGCGACGTTTCTGACCTGGCACTATCATCAGCGTGGCATCTCTCTCTCAATGAGTTAACGTAAAGTGCGGAGAAAACAAAAGAATACCAGTGTTGTACGGGATCCCTCCAACTGTACCAGCAATTTACATAATAACCGAACCAAATCTGGGTCGCGAAATATGGACCTGTGAATATCGATGTCTCCAATCGTGCAACTGTGTGAATATTCTACAAATAATGTCGCTTTCTCCCTTGTAATATATACAGTATCGCTTCCGAAAATCAAAGAATGAAATTATGTTGCACTTCTCTAGAGATCATTGGAGACTTGTAATAGAAACTGGCAACGAGCAATTTTGTCAAAATCCTACGATAGAGAAAGATACATATATGTAATTTTTCCCTTATACATATATTGTCTTTTTCTAATTTATATTATTTTACTCTATAATTTTAATTGAAATTATAGAGAGAGAGAGAGAGAGAGAGAGAGAGAGAATATAAGTTAGAGTGAGATAGTATATATATATATATATATACAAAGGGAAATTATATATATATCTTTCTCTCTCGTAGACCTTTGATAGAATCGTTGAAATCTAGACTCTGACAATAGAGACTTTAGGAATTATGAGATAGAGAATATATGATTTTACAGAGAAAAAAATGTACCAAATTTTAATAAATATTTATTTGATAAATGTCTACTACATTTACTTACGGGAAATAAATATTTATTCAATAAAAAGAAGATTATTAAATAAAATTAACAGTTCTTGTATCCATTAAATATTTTTATATTTAGTAAATATTTAGTTGGTAGGTTGGTATTATTCAAATGATTCATTAAAATTTAGAATATTTTTTTGATATAGATTCGACAATTATATCTTTGCATAATTGATGATGGTTCTTGTAGGATAAAATAATAAAATTGATCAATAAAATTGATGAAAAAGAAAGAAAATTTTTATTAAAAGTTAGATTAGATTAGATAATAATTCCAATCCGCATAAATATTACGGAACAATTTTGAATGGATAATTATTCTTGTCAAAGTGGATTCTAACAAACGCTAACCTTCGTGCTTTTTCCCAACGCTTTCTACAATACGTATTCCAGACGCGTTTTCTTGTGAGATGAAGGAAAAAGGAAAGAATGTAAATACCACAAGACAAAGGTATCGGCGACGTTTCGTACATGAGACAGAATGCATTATATAACGACCATTGTTCTCGCGACTTCCGTAGGAAGACCCAACGAACGACAAGAGGATGTGCACACGTGTATATTTTTCCGCGACTATTTTTCTTCACAGCCGCGAGAAAACCGTGTGATACACGCAAATAAAATAGATTATCCAAATTGCATCGCTGCATTTTCAAGTCTGCGAAAATCGATATTCCGAAATTCGCTTCTCATACATTTCAATCTAATCTTCAAGAACAAACTCTCGTTTCGGCTTAGTTCGTGCGCTCTCGAATTGTTTGCGATGAAAATTATACATATACGCTTCGCAATAAAAACATCGTTAGTAATCTTATATAATAACAGTCATAGAGCGTTTGCAGTTAATATTGTATTATTCAGTCCTTAATAATAGTGAATTATATTCTGTGAGATAAATAAGAAAATGTGAGATAAAGAAAAGATAAGTATTATAAAATAAAATATTTATATGTAGAAAGAAGCGAATGAAATATGAAATTGAGATACTCTTTCTATTTGTTATTTGTTTCTGTTTCTAATAGATTTTAATACACACTAACATAAAATATTTTAATAAGAAATACTTTTTAAATAAATATTTTTAATAAATATATATTTAATAAACGTTTATATTTTTTAAATAAATATTTTATTAGAAACACAAACTATTTTACATGTTTTCTTATTAAGTAATTATCCAGTAATTACTTGCTTTTTTAATTAAATTTAATCAATAAGGCTTTCTAATTTTATGTATGTTTAATAATTATTAAATGTTTTTCTTAAGAAAAACATGGACATGAAGAAATAAAATATTCATATAATAGTTAAAAAATACTTTATAAATCATTTTATGATAGTATCGACTTAAAATTACACGTAGCTTTACCTGTCAATTGCCATTGTTAATAATATAGGTATTTTCAATATGTGTGTAAAGTTTGAAGCAAATGATAGATTGCCGATTAATTATAATTTAATTAGAAATTTAATTGCAAAATTAAAACCCTGTGTGATGATACTAATTGTTCGTAGAATTACATGTAATGTTTAACTTTTCAGTTTTAATCAATTTTGAGTTGATTGCACATAATTGGTTTCGTCAAGAGATTTAATATTTTCATAAATAATAACATTTCCATAAATAAATTGGGGGAATACTTTTATTTTAAAAAATTCTTCGTGCATTTTTCATGAAAAAATGAAATATAATGTAATAAATATCTCTGCAAATATAGAGATATTTGTCCAAATCTCTTTTATTCACCTGATTTAATTGAAAGTGGAGAAGTAAATGATAATTTGCTTACAATTTAAAAAAAGAAACTGTCGCTGAAGAAATTAACGAAGCGTACCCGCTTGAACCGTTCCACGGCGCATCCCCAGAAAATAGTAGCATGCTTGACGTGTCACCTCGTCATTGTTATTGCTGTCTATCATGATAAATTCTTATCGTGTTCACGTTATTAGAGTAGAAATCCTGCCTTAGAGCATATTCGCGATCGCATCGTTAATTTTCATTGAGAAATTTAGATGACGATGGAACACCTTCGAAAATTACGTACCTGCGAATCTTGCTCCGACTAATCCTTAATCCTCCGTCCGTTAATGCTTTCCTCATCAGGCAAGTGTACTAAATTTCTTGCATTAACAACTTACACTTGCACAACGATCGATTCATTTCCGACAACGGTACTTGCCGGTTACTGCCGCTCGAAAAATCACTCATACTCGTAAGATTAACGAGAAACAAGATGCATATCTCATTTTGCATATATATTTCTTGCGTGGGACATCAGCATTATATATTTCAAAGCGTGATAAAACCGGTTTGCGAGAAAAATGTAAATTCGGACATGGCGTGGAATTAAATATTCTTGTTGACCTATGCAGTTAAAGATGCATACGTTGGAGTTTATCAGGCAACCAAAATAACTCCGACTTACGTGCCAGTAAAATTTCATAATATATGTTCTTTCGTTTTTATAATATTGTTATTTAATATTATTCGGAATTAATATCATTTATTATATTAATTCTTATCTATTAATTATTATTTAAATGACTACTTTTATAAATTTTTCCTTATATTCGGTTACATATCTATAATACACAAATTTTAATAATTAAAAAAATGAAAATTAGAACAATGAAGTATATATTTTTGTTTTATATGTCATAATATCACATATCTCATATTATTATCAAGATCACAAAGTAATTATTAATATAATGACGTTATATTTTTAAACAAGTTTTTTAATATCTATATCATAATGGCAACATTAAAAAATTTTTAATATTAGAAGGCTACAATTAGGCTTCATGAAATATTAAAGTTAAAATCACGCACATGTAATATTATAATTTACTGGGAGAGAGAAACGTTTAATTTTCGCGATGAAAGATTTATTTAGAAAGTTGTACTTTGATATAACAGAGTGTAAAACAAGAAAGAAATATTTGCATTATGTAATGAAAGTCTGCAGTCAGTAATAAAGGAAATCTAATAAAATGTGAAAGAAAAGTTCCGACGAGGATTTTTGTCACCTTCACGTTGCTCCAGGTCACATTTTGCCTCGTAACACGGTTTAAACGCGATAGTAAGATTTACGATATCACAAGTTGCCGAGAGCAAATCAGCTGTTTTTCGTCAGACGCGGTATTTTCACCTAGTACGCGATATGTATAAGAGGAGTACTGCAGTATTTTAGTCGGGTCACGTCCCTTGAACCGTTGCCAAATGTGCCCCGCCCTCTCTTGTTCGCCAAGTTTTTCGCATCTCAGTCATACAGGAGAGTTTATGAAATTCTGCTTACGACCCTATCATAGGTGTCCTGGATCACACGTGAATTCTAATGATCGAACGCTTGAAGTTCTATTAAAATCCAGAATCTCTGTATACACATTGACGACATACGATTGTACTTCTTTTATTTGCAACATTTATGTGACGTGTTTTTTTTATTCGAGCCTGTAATTATTTTTTCGTTATCTAGAAGTATTATAAAAATCATTTAATCGATAATTAATTGTCATTGTTAACAATTAAAAATCCTAGTATAAAATAGTAATGATCCGATTTCTTTGAAATTAAAAAAAATTGATTTTCCTTCAAAAATTAATAATAAAATTTAGAACACGCAATAATACAATCAAAAAAAAATAATTCATTATAATCATATAATCAAAGAAAAATTTTTTTCAATTTATTTGCATTAAGAAAATTTAAAAGATAAAAGAATACATTGAACTTTATGATTCTTCTTAATTTATTTTCTTAATATAGAGATTCGAAGATAATGTTTGTGAAAGTGCTTCAACATTCTGGATCAATAGTTTGTTTGAATTACATTTTCGTGAGAATTAGAGTTGAAATGCATATTTAATTTCCATCACGATGCAAATAATGTAGTAAAATATTCAATGAAATTTGCTTAATGTAATTTAATATAACATGTAAGACGTTTCAATCAGTTATCCATATGCAACGACTGTTGGTAAAATATTTCATTTATTAAATTCACATTGGAACCATTAATAGATAATTGTTTAATAATCTGCTATTGATTATTATTATTGTTCATATTTTTTATTTATTTAATATATTTTATAGTATAATTTGTATTACATTTTATTAAAAAAATGTATTAGCTACTTATATATATAATGTAATTAATAATTTATTCCTATTAAGATTTTCTTTAATATGCAATCGCCACGAAATTATCGCGGCGTACACGTCTTTGATCGTAATTTCCCGCCCATTTAGATGATCTGCGCTCAGTCTGTATAGAGGTATTGAAAACATGGATACAGAGAGAAACTACTTCCGGATAATTAGGCTGATAGATCATCAGATCAATTTTCTCTCCCTGAAAATATTCGCACGTTACTTTCTTTCCTGTAATCATTAATCCTCCCTCGCTTATCTAACGGAATCAAGATTGGCTCTTGAAAAAATCGATAAAATCTAAACATTTATTTTTGTTACAACGTTTATGTATTTTAATACAACATTTTTATCTATCATAAAATATCGTAAAATATCGTATTCTTGAAAACAATTGAATATATATATATATTCAATTCTTTTACACACACACACACACACACACACACACACACACACACACACACACACACACACAGAGTTATATTTATTACATCTGAAAAATCTCAAAAAAATTTTTTTTTCGAGAACAAATATTAGATATAATTAAAAA
>Ga0157364_1006112_pt1 | contig 12336 bp, 4 predicted proteins | sample AttsexASBM2_FD_111476 | JGI IMG/M metagenome (GOLD analysis project Ga0157364, IMG submission 111476) | Fungus gardens microbial communities from leaf cutter ant in Ribeirão Preto, State of São Paulo, Brazil - Atta sexdens ASBM2 | ecosystem: Host-associated > Fungi > Mycelium > Unclassified ...
ACGCACACGCACACGCACACGCACACGCACACGCACACGCACACGCACACGCACACGCACACGCACACGCACACGCACACGCACACGCACACGCACACGCACAAACGTTAGTATAATGGAAAGCAGAAATGAAATGTTTTCTATTATGAAATATTTCTAGTTTTGTAATTGATTAACTCATTTACTCAATCTCTTTCGACATTATGCTGAATAAAACAATTTTGTCCTTTTTGATCCTTTATTGGTGTGTGAAATGTATAAACCGTCGTATATTTCGCCACAATATTTTATTAAGCGAGGAGAATGATCTTTCTATTGTTCATCATTTAAATTTGTAATTTAACGAGGCTTGAAAACCAATTACAATTCAATAACCAAGCACTGTTGGAACCTGCAGTTTGCAATTCCAAAACCGGAACACCATGTAATAGTTAGTAAACGAAAAGGTTTGAATGTGTAATGCAAAATATCGTCATCTCTTTGAAATACGAATCAGTATTCAAACAGTAAACCTGCTTATTGAACGCGTGTTAAATTATAAATTGTAATTATGATTAGCGCGGTCTTTTTCATTAAATATCGATAGCTCGCAGTTAGCGCGTAATCAGTTGTACTGATTATGGCTTTGTCAACGTAGTAATTCTATGAAAGTGGTAGATTTACGATCTGCAGTAATGCGACTGCATGTTGTATATGTGTATATATATATATATATATATATTAAGCCGACAGCTCGACCTTGATATAAACGGAATTTGTATCGACAGTCCTCTGCTTTGATGATAGCTGCATTGAGAGAGATGTTTGGTATTTGTGATTATAATTGCATAATAAAATAATTATAGTTAGAAGCTTCATTTTTACAGTTTTATTATTATTACTATAATATTAGTAATAATAATTATATATATTATATATATTTATAATTCGATATTAAAAAATATGTAGTATAATATTGGCCTCGAAAATGACTATAATTTTTCTACAATTTTTTTGTATATAGAACTATGAATATATAATTATTAATATTAACATTACAATAAGCATTGGAGCTTGTAATATAATCACTAGTTATACAAATATATTAATGTTTAATAATTAATGTTTAATAATAGCATCTTTCATATGAAAAGTTTTGGGCATTTCTACAACTATTGCACATAGTAAATACTTATAGTTAATAATTCTATTTTTATAATTATTCTTGTTATAAGGTTAGTAATAATAATTATATTTATAGTTTTATTAAGAAATATTATTGGCATCGAAAATGATTATAAATTATGATTAAATTTTGGTAATTGTAACAATTTTTTCTGTACATATTCTAATCGCTGTACATTCGTTACGATATCACAAATGTCACTCTTTTGAAAATGTAAATATGTAAAATTCACGAAACGTAAATTACAAAGTGAGATCTCTATTTACATTCTGATTAATATAAGGAAAGGATGTGAAAGACGATATGTTAAACAGAGTTATGCCCGTTTCCACCAATGTAGATTAACTTTAATCTCGGTTCAACTTACTCTTCGTCTTTTTCTAGTTCTAAAGATTAGAAAAAGACGAAGAATAAATTGAACCGAGATTAAAGTTAATCTACATTGATGGAAATGGATATTAGTAAGTCACAGTTCTGTGTGCAAGCAAAGCGAGATGAGATATACGCCTAATCTAAATGCAAGTTGACACGAATTCGTATTTCTTGATAAGAAAGAGTAACGGCTATAAGAAAGAGAGGATACCTCAGGACGAGACGCTCTCTGTATACGATCTCGCTAGAATTGTCCTTAAATAACTGCGAGTATGTGGCCGGATAGTAAACCGTAGCCGACGATTACCAGTCGTGTGATGGATTGCTAGCTTAACGTTAGTTTACTGCGCGTAAAAGATCCAACAATTCGGATCTTTTCGTGTGTATTGTTTTGGCTATAGCTGGAAGAAACAACTAAGATTTTCTTTAATCTTTAGAGATATTCCTAAAAAAAAAGAATGACATCTTCCTTTTAAATAAATAAATAAATAAATAAATAAATAAATAAATAAATAAATATTATATAAATTATATATATGTATATATGTACATAAATATGTATGTACATTTACAAAAATTTTGATATAAAATTTTTAAATCTATAATTTAAACGGATCATTAATTTAAGTTAATAAATTTAACAGATCAATAATTTATCATATTTGTGAAAGAAAAAAAAATATCCTCTTTTTTCTTAATATTTATAAAAATTTTGAAATAATGTTTAGAAATCTATAATTTAATTATATTTTTAAGTTAAAGAAAATTGAGTTTTTAATTAAAAATTATTATATAATATTTTTTAAATTATTAATTTAAATAATTTTGCAACATCGAGATTAATGCCTGGAGCAATCATGTGTTTTTGTACAAGCTTTTGAACTTTTTACAACTCTGCGTGGGATGTCTAAAAGAAACGGTATCTCAAAGACTGCTTATATATCATGTAAGAATTAAGTCAAAAGCCGTAATTATTTCGTTACTTGCAACAGTATGAAATAAATTTCATTCCAGTGAGCATGCTCTCAATTGGTACGAAATGCCGAAATAAGCTTCTCTGATGTTATAGTTTATCATAGCGCAAAGAGCTCAAATATACGTGGACACTGCGATATGTTTATTGATTTTACCGTTATTTTCATGTTCTCGAGAGGCTCGAACTTTTAGACTTTTTTCCTCAGAAGAAGAGAGAAAAAGCTTTCGTATTATTGTTAAATCCTCATGTTTCTTTAGAGATCTAGGAAAAGAAAGTCTCTCGAGTAAAACGTCACATTGATCGATTACGACGTTCTTCTTATATAGTGAAAAAAATACAATAACTTTTTAGCATTCGGCTTAGTACAATTTTCATTATTATTATAAAATATACCATTATAAAGTAAGCAATATAATTTCGAATTTGTATAATATATATTATATAGGATAATTGTTCTGACGGAGTTTGTGACATGAAGAGCGGACTAAATTGAGACGGAAGTCCTCTACCTTATGGTAGAGGACTTCCGTCTCAATTTAATTGCTAAAAATTAATGAAAATTAATGAAAATTCCCAATAATATTTTACTTAAATACTATCAACTTTACAGAAAAACTACAACAGACAAAAATTTTTCTTGTAAGAATTTGTAACACACAGAGGGCCACCACCTTAATCTCGATATATATTGTCAAAGTCATGACCCTGAGCAATCTCCAACAGGTTTTAGCCTCGTTATTCATTGAAAAGTTTATTAACAAAAAAAATTTGAAAATAATCTCTCTTATTTCTGCTATATACAATATTAAATCTATTCTATTTCTTGCTTACGTAATAGCTTTCCACACGAAGACAGTTCCATTCCATCTGCTCCCCTGCTAAGGGGCATCCGACTTTCCACGCGAAGCGAGTTCCATACCATCTCGCCAAGTCGCTTTGCGTAGAAAATTATATTTCTTAAATTCGTTTATCTCATACTTGATTCTTCATGTAAAGTAGAGACATAAGTACTAATTTTGACTGTTAATAACTTTTTAATGAATAACGACGGCTAAAACCTGTTGGATCACTCAAGGTCATGTTCTTGACAATATATATCAAGGACAAGATTATTGGAGCTGAGTCCCCTAATCGATACTTTTACCAAAAAATGGAATTGTTGTTCGTTGACTCTAAAACGTATTAGTTAGAAGCTTGATACGCAATCCTATCAAGAAATTAATTGTAGACTTAAAGAGTTGGAAGCAGGTTTTATAAGGATTCTACCTATAAGAACCTAAATTGCACAAATCCAATTTTGTCTCGTGCATATGATTTGTTCATATGGAAAATTCATAAAACGGATTATCCGTTACGTGTCATTGTTTCGTCGATTAATAGCTCTATTCATAATTTGGCTTCGTTTTTACATAAAATTATTCATGAAAATTTACCGCTAGCTGAAATCGCTATTGACAATAATTATCAATTGACTAAAAACATTTCGAAATTGATTATATCTCATAATACTATATTTTTATCTTTGGATGTAGTCTCGCTGTTTAATAATGTATCAATTGACTTAGTTTTAAAAGATATCTTAAGGAAGTGAAGACTTTTACTGAGAGGAATACTGACATTCCAAAAACTGAATTTTTGAGGTTTTAAAATTAGTTCTTAATTTTATTTTCTTTGTATTTAATAAAAAATTTTATAATTAAACTTTTGGAGTACCTATAGTTTTATCTTCCATAGTGTTTGATGTATTATGCAAAACTTAGAGTCATGTTTGTCAAAAAATCTTTCTGCGACTCCTCTCTTTTATGATAAATATGTAGATAACATTGTTTTAGTTTTTGACATTTTGAATATTGATGAAATTCTAAATACTTTTAACTCTTATCGTCTGAGATTAAAATTTACTAGGAAATTTGGAGGCAATATATTGACTTTTTTGGATATTTGCTTGAAGAAGGAAAATGCTCTTATTTTTTATTGGTATCGCAGATCTACATTCTGAAGTCGATTTTTGAACTGTTTTTCTTGACATCCTCTTTCTTAAAAGATAAACACAATAATTAGTCTAATTGACAGAGTCTTACTACTATCATACTAGTTTTCATCATAATAATTTTGATAGTATCATTAAGATTTTGACTATTTAAGACTAAACAAATAGTTACTCCTTGTGTTTAATCTTTTCAACGATTAAAAAAATTCTATAAAAAGTTAATCAATTAAATCACATAGTATCTGAATGTCAGGAATAAACTTTAGAAGTGAACAAAAAATGATGGTTTTTTTAACGATATCTTCCATTCTCTCTATATCTGTCTATATGACATTTTCGTTAAAAAATTTCTTCAGTTTACATGACATATAGAGGTATTAACAAGTTAAATAGTTTTATTAAGGTTCAAAAAGATAATGTCTGCCAACATTGTCTCATTCGAACGTAATTTATAAATTCGATTATAAGGAATGTGACGTATCATACATTGGCCAAACTGGCAGATGTTTAAAAACGTGCATCTCTGAACGCAGAAATCAATAGAAATACGACTTAATCTTCGATTATTACAGAACATAGAATCGAATTATCCCACGATTTCGATTGGGATGACGTTAAAATATTAGATGAAAAAATTTTAAATAAACGATTATTCTGAGAGATGATTCACATAAAGAAACAAAAATGAGGTTTAAATTTACAAAATGACACGTTATCGTTAGATCCGTTATATGCTAATTTATTTACAGAGATATAATTTTTTTCTTGTTTTGTTTTTTTGACATCTCTCTGAGAAATCTCATTCTTCTTTTTGTTATTAAATCTTTTTGTTATAAAACAATTCAGTAATAATATGATTATTCATAGTTAGCACAACTTGGCTTTATCAAATCAAACAATTTGATGACCAAGTTTAGGACAACTATATAGATTCATCATTAACTTATGTATTAGAACATTCTCTCTTTAATACGTTCTTTCCGAATATTTTGCGTTTTCAATGTTTTATGTTATTAATTTGTGTTATTAATTAATATACTGAAGAAGATCTGAATCGAGAGTTGAAACGTATATTCACTTTAATAAATGGTATTGTAATTTACACTCGAACATCCTGTGTTGACCTCATATCGGTATTATTTATCGTGATAAATTTAATCTAGTGAGCCTATTTTATTAATTTGGTTATAAATTTTATAAAAATATCGATTTAATGATAATTGCCAATATGTAATATAATTTTCATAACTGCAAATATGCGCGCACGCACGCACGCACGCACGCACGCACGCACCCACGCACGCATGCGCGCGCGCGCACAATAAGAAGTGTAAAATATTTTATAATAAACCTTTTTATAATAAACCTTTTATGATTATAAAAATACATAAAAAATCAGAATAAACTGCATGATTATATTATTATTAACTACACGCGTTGGTAGAAGACTAACATTAGTTGTACTTAATTTTTAAAAATACTATTAACATGTACCTAAGCAGCTAATTCATTTGAACGCAAAAAGATCTCACTTTTTGAATTCTTTATTAATTAGTGTCATCTGTTCAAAATTAACTCAAAAAGAATAAAAAAATATATACAAATATATTATTATATTCATATATTAAAAGTAATATATTTAATTCTCATCGAAAAAACGGGTTATTTGTGTCCAGGCGATTTTTTAAAATTATAAATATTTTGAAAATAAGTGAGTAGGGGCGCATTGTTCTGCTCCTAAGAAAAATTATGGGGTTATAGTAAGGTGCTTCTGAAAGCCCCGCAGCGGGTGTTGTTTTCTCGTTAAAAGCGAATATTCAAAATCGAGCGCAGACACAAATGACTTCACAGTTTACACAGTGAGAGTTAATTTATATAAAAGCTAAAGTATTATTTATTACAAAAAAAAACAAAGGTTTTATGATTAAATCAATAATAGTAGCATGAAAGTCAACAAATGTTTTATACGTAAATAGCTTTATAAATTCATGTTCTACAATAATAACGATCTTCCTATTAGTTATCCTTAACATTTCAAATTAAAATTAAAAAGGAAATCAGTTAATTTCACATTAAACAAAATTTGATTTCTACCATTTATATGTCAACTTGATTTTTTTTTTATTGATTCATCTTTTCAGTTTTTCTCAGTTTTCATGTTGATATCACAATTTTTCTAGTTTCTGTAAGCAACCTTCCCATCATACAAGGGATGCGTTCCATTTTTTCACGCTCACACGCTGCATAGCATTAGTTTATCCTTATTGTCTATCAAATATTATAAATGATGCTTATAAACGCTGTAAATGCAAAACGGAACGCATCCAAGCTATAGGATAACTCCATAGTTGTACATAACAAAAATTTAATTTATCAAGGAATAGGTCTCAATGTGTCTGTCGATTTGTCCACTTCTAATAAAAATGTCACACATAATTATTAAGTTAATCTATATTAAGGAACAGTTTCTACTTACAAGGATGATTACTCGAGATAAATAATATTTAGTATAAGACGTTAGCAACATTTAACCGAAGAAGAGTTAGAAAATAAACAGCGTATCAATTAATGAAAATTATCTAAAATTATTTTATTATAAGTTTTTTGTCCACTGAGGATGATTCTGTGAGAACCGAAACATTTGGAGTATTTTGTACTGTGAAAGTAAAGATTTATAATAATTGCACTGTCATTGTGCTAAGTTCATTGCCCTTTCATTAGATAGATTCTATTATTTCAAATTACAATTAAAATATTTAACTCTTAATTTAATTTTTTTATACATTTTGCAATCTGAAAAATTTATGCATGTTGCAAAATATACAAGAAAGCTTGCGCGATTTGTTTATTGCATGGTGTCTACATTGTAGTGTAGTCATACATTACAAGAAAATTCTAGAGGGACGTGTAACCACAAATATAAAAATATAAAAAGAAATGTTGCGCTCAGAATGTGCACTATGTGATAGCACTAGAGAAAAAGCAGACGAAATGTAAAAATAAGATATCATTTCCTCTTTTTCAAATGACATAACTAAAGAAAAAACGTGATATTTAGTTATTATCGTGAATTAGTTAGACAAATACTACCCTATTAATCATCGAAAGTGAATTAACTTTACTGAATATTATCAAAATTCAAAAAAAATAGTTAAAAAAATCATCAAAATTGTCTCAAGAATAGTTTAGAAAGGATAGTTTTTTTAAAAATTGTGAGACACAAATGACAAAAATGACATTTGATTATATTAAGAATATATTCTTTTTACTGATAGTGATAGAGCTGAAATGGTGTCATATTTTGAGGCAAAAAATGTAATAAAGTAATGAATTATAATATTATTGCGGTAGTTAAATAGAGTTTACGTTTCAAGACCGAAAAATCATTTCGGCGCGCATTTTAAAGGACTACTAGGACTATATAGCTACGTAGTATATAAATTTACACAGAATTATATAAGTATTTAAGATCCAGTTAGATCGTTTAAGGCATTGATTTCTATAGATGATTTGTGTTCTCACATACACAATTCTATAAAATGTTATATTAATGAATTATAATATAAATTACTCAGAGAAAAGTGTAAGGTTTTAAAAATAGATCCCCGTCCGCTTCAAGGTTAATCAATAACTTTTTACAAGTTTAAATTAAATAATAATTAATTCAAATTAAAAACTATATAATTTTTCCTTTCTTTTGTGAAACTGAATTTAATCTGAATTAAATCACTCATTACGTTCTTTACGTCACTTCACGAATTACGTTACTTTTGACGTAAGATAGCGATATGTATTTTGCTATCTCTTTTCCTCTTTCTGCGTTGAAAGAACAGCATATCAAATTCAGATTTAACGCGAAAAGCTACGAATTGATGCATCAAATTTAATCGTTTACCTCTATTCCAGATATGAAATATGTCTTTGCCGTATCTTATCTGGAAAATATTTCCGATTGGATTTGAAAATGATAATAATCATATAATATGTCCATATTTTTCATTCTTGTTTTCTTACGTAATATGGTAGCTAGTAAAATATCCATCGCATATTGGTATATATATATATATAATAAGTTTACTCTATCTTGAGTATTAAAAAAATATTAGAAAAAGCAGATTTCTGCTTAAAAGATCTGCTTTTATTACGAAAAAACATCACATTAGGAATAAATGACGAGAAAGTAACTTTTAATTCATTTATTTTCCGCAGAGGAATTGATAAAATATATCCAGTCTCGAATAATGGATTATCTAAATGACTGATATCTTTAGACATCGAAAATCGATAGTACTAACTAATGGCGTTTCCATAATTGAAACTGTACTCCGACTGTTCCGTGACCGACGCTGACTCGAATTTCAAAGTAATCATAGAAAGCACTTAGTCGGTTCGGACTAGCCTTCTCGGCAATATGGGTCATGAATATTCACTCGGATAGTCATTGTTATTACTTGATTCTACTTACAATTGGTCCGCGCGCATGTCCGACAATGTATCGTACGAGCCTTTTGTCGCCGACTACAATAGAACGTTACAACCAATGCGGACAAAATGTCCGCATTAGTTGCAATGTCTGAAGAATATAGCGCAAAAAATCATGTTAACGAAGCTAAAGTAATATCATGTGCTTTAATTAGCCTTATCTCTTGAGCGCTCAAAGGCATGTACATACCAATTATATCCGTAATGATCTCATAGAAAGCTAATGTGGCACGATCCAAATTAATTTGAAGCGCATATCTTGATAGATTGGTTGACGTTGACGTAAATATCCTTCATCATATGAGAGAGGATTTCATAAAATAAAATATACCTCCATACGTTCGCTGAAAAATGAAACGGATTAACGAAAATTTGAAATGACGCGATAGTGCTCTGTTAATTTATTAGGCATTTAATTTTTATATATGTTCACAGATATATTCTTAACCTGTATTGCCAAAAACTGGCGTACATTGAAATAAAACTTTATATAAATTACAAGAAATATAAGTATCATCAAATGTAAGAGCAAAAGTTGTATTTCGAAATCAGAAATTATCCATTGTGAAGAGATACGATTTGGAGATTTATATGAAGAGCATGTATACTTCGTAAATTCGAGATACCCTAACTCTTTTCCCCCTCATTCCATTTTGAAATCTTTAAATCCAAATTTTAAGATTTTCAATATTAATTCTTATTGAAGAATGTACATATCTGTACTGCTTGTTTCTTTTGATATATTGAATGTTTAAATATGTTTTAGTAGTAATCTAAACATAAAAAGAACGATTGATTCCGTAACATCTATCCGATTTAGATATTCGATACATTTACAATATAATTCTAGGCATAAACCACGTGATCGATATTCTTCGTGATCTTATTCATATTTACCGTGAATAAAGCAACAATAGTATCCCTTGCGTAAGTAATAAACCTTGCATTGTGAGGGAATAATGATAGCGATAGAAATAATCTATCAAAAATCGTATATAATGCACGGTTTCTAATAATAAGTTATTCTTGTGTTGTTTCTATCGTTATCGCTGTTGCTTTGCATTGTGCAAGGAACATAAGTACAACATACATCTGACGCGTCAGCATTTAAGCTGCGCGCTGGTTGGTGAAGTAAAAGACAGGAATCAAGCTGAAAATCAGTCGAAATGTGTAAGTAAATCTCAGCATTGGTTTAAGAAATAGTCAAAATGGTACATTGTCGAGAATACATGAAGTAGGTACGAGAAACCTTCACCTTCAAAAGAAAAATACTACGCGTTCATAAGAGTGGTATCTCCAATTAAACTTGTATTTATTATTATTTTGTGTATTTCGTACCTCGTGCTAATATACCGGAAAAATATCTTCTATTAAAAAAAATACTTCCTATTAGTATATAATTCGACATATCATTTCTATTCAGAAATTAATATCTCGAATTTTTAGAAGTTAAGATACATGGTTAGGTTAAGTTAAGAGTGTTTATGTATAACGTACATAATATGCTATTTCAAATTAAAAAAAAAATTAAAAAACTTTCTTAATTATTATTGCTTTATACGATTCTTCAAGGCTTAAAAAAAGACTAACTTGGACCTAAAATCGAGATAATCCAAATTTTGATAATGCTCGGATAACATTAAAAACCTTAAAGTATATCAAAATTTTAAAGACATTTTAAGATGTTTTAAGTTCTGATTTTATAAACTGACACGTGTGCTGTCAAGGCATTTTTTTATTGTACAATAAGTATGTCAAAATTATCCCATCTTATTAAATAAACCGATAAAATAAAATTAGCAATTTCTGATCGCGAGCTTATGCACGGCAAGCTCATGTCGGTGTCGCAAATATTCAATCTGTGCAAATTATCGGTATGAGAGACGAGCATAATCCGGTTGCCTAGAGAAACCCATCGACCCATTACTGTATTTTAATGCATCCCGAGTATAATTAATGATTCTACGTCGTCACCTCAGATTTTAATTAATTAATGCATCGATGTACAATACGCGTTATAAGCTACGAGAATCGATATAAGCCACGGACAAAAATGAACTGATACGCTGCGAGAAACGGCGGCAAAACGAACACACTTTAATTTTAATGTCATCTACATATCCATCTTGTAATTCACTTTGTCTGAAATACAATTTGTTGCGAGCTGTTTTCAAATACAAGAAAAAACGAAAATATTTCCTTTTTTTTTTTTCTAGAAAAGAATCGTGTTAGAAAAGAGAAATAGATTTTTTTTTTAAAACAAGGTAAAACCAACGTCATTTAGCGTAATTAAATATACACCTGTTTCAATCCAACAGACCTTGTCATTTTTCTGTTTGGTAATCATACATCATAATACACGAAAGGGGCGGCAACTGCATTCATGTAATCACGGTTTTTCAGTTTACTTAATTTGCTTATAGTATTGCGCGTTTACTATTTCATTTTTAGAGCTTTGTTTTTTTTTAAATCTAATGTTTGCAAGAACGATTTTTGTAAAAATTTATTGTAAGTAAATATAGATCTGAAAATAATTTTGTAGGTTTTGGACCGTCAAAATAATTAGGAATAATTATGTAGGAATAATATGTAGGAAACTCTAACATGATAAGCAATGCTGCAAAAAGATTTGATATCCTAGCATCCATCTTGAGCGTCCAGTTATTTGATGCAACGATCCAACAAAATTATTTGATCTACATTTAGCTAAATTTCTGAATACTTTAGCAAAATCGTTCTTTTTGTGTAAAGTCTGAAATAAAATATTGTGTTGTTTTGCTCTTATCGAGACGACATATTGCACGCGTGACCGAACTAAGTATGCCTATCTTGCGTAAAAGGAAGGTAGGAAATATCCTATAACTTGTTCTTTAAAGTACAAGTGCTTGCGGCAGACTAGAAAGATCCTCGCGCAGAAGTGCGCTGCTAAACGCGCTTCGTGAATAGATAAAATAAAAATGATCTGGGAATTTTCTTTGAAAAGTAAAGCAAAGTCCCCTCTGAAAAGATCCTCCCACCTCCGCATGTTTGCTTTGTGGAATATCGTCGCGCACAAACGCACCCGGGAACTTTACCTTAGGATGGAGAATGCTGCACTAGTAAAGCGTATACACTTTTTAAATAGTAAAGTGGTGTCTGCAATATAAAAATAGTGAGCCTTAAATTATAAGAAATTGATCAATCATAGTCGATTATTCTCATCATAGCCGATTATTCTCTTCACATTCGATTGATCAATTTCTTACAGCTTAAGGCTTATACTTCTTCCTGTGTAACACAGATTTCCGAGGAATATCTTAAAGATATTTTACGTTCTAAGGACGTTCCCTTGGATAAAATGCGTTGTAGACA
>Ga0157364_1006113_pt1 | contig 12336 bp, 6 predicted proteins | sample AttsexASBM2_FD_111476 | JGI IMG/M metagenome (GOLD analysis project Ga0157364, IMG submission 111476) | Fungus gardens microbial communities from leaf cutter ant in Ribeirão Preto, State of São Paulo, Brazil - Atta sexdens ASBM2 | ecosystem: Host-associated > Fungi > Mycelium > Unclassified ...
AGAGAGAGAGAGAGAGAGAGAGAGAGAGAGAGAGAGAGATTGCTATAGGACATGTGATAATTTAGATATTTCAATATGTCTATTTGTGCACTTCAAGATTTATTTTTATTTTTTTGTGCTTCTTGTGCTTTTTTATTTTCATTCTTATTTTTTTTGCTTTTAAGTTCTATTAAGTTCTACTAGTTAAAATGGAAGAAATATTTTATAGTTAATATTTAGAAATATATTAAATATATTAGATCAAATGCTTTCTTTACATATAAGAAGTGGTTTAACAATTTTCAGTTTTATATATATATTTTGAAAATAATCGCGAAAACATTTATGTAATGAGACATAGTTTAATAAATTTTATTTGTTGATCAAGTGTTGTCTTGAATAAATGATATCATTGTTTATTACTCATGTATTCCATTTGGATGTATTATATGTCAAGTGCTAGAAATAAAAATTATTCTGCTCATGTTGATGCTAATATTAAAGTTCCAGTCACTAGATCTACGTCATGTACCTATGTCTGAACATTTACATAAAACTTTATTTGTTTATATTACTATTAATCTTAAATGTTTTTCAAATAATCTTTAAATATACAATTAAAATATTGTAAAAAAGAGACATTTGAAATTAATAATATTAAATCTTGTGTGTAAATGTCCATAGGTACTTGTCTAATCATTGGAACATTTATCTTAATATGTTTGCATAATAGTATGATGTTCATGTTATAATTAAATAAATAATTACATACCTTAATTGTTTTCACTAATACGTGCAAATATCAATACATTCATAGTTATATATCCAATTAAAACTTTTGTTTTGTATTATTTCATTGTCGTGCTATATATTACAGTAAAATAAGATATTGCAGTAGTTGTAAGCTAAAAAAATATTTGAATCTTCATATAACATTAAATTTTTATTACATAAACAATATCATGTAAAATTGTGTTTTTAAATACTCATTAAATACAATAAATACATTTTCTGAGAGAAAAAAAACCAAGATAAATTTTTTTTCCTAGGCAATTAGTTTACTGCATTGAAAATCTCATTTGGTGAGTCAACCAATTTTATGGCAAATTTTTGATTGATCCAAAAATATAATTTAGTTAAAGCAAAAAATTTAATTATTGTAACATTTTACTTTAAGTTATCAGAAATGGGAAATATTACGATAATTAAATTTTCTATTTCAATTAATTTATTGCATCAATCAAAAATTTGTTTGCCCATATTAAAAGAAAAGTTGTTTTAATATGAAAACATTAGTTAATTCAACTAAATGAGATTCTCAATGCATCACTAAAAGTATTTACTGTAGAAAATCCCTCTAGAGATGTTACGTAAATGTGTCCAATTGTTAGGGTGTAAGCTTTCAAAGAATTTTGCATCATAAATAAAAGTAATTTTTGCATTGATAATGGAGCTAAATACCACATTGTGTTATACCTAAAAAAAATTAGAGATTTTATATAATTTATAATAATCATATTTGCCTATATTGTGCATTCAAATTGTAAAAAGCTTCAATTCTTTTACAATACATTGATATAAAAGTGGAATGAATTACATATTACAATTAAACAAAGTTTCAAATATGAAATAATTTTAAATAAAATTTAGATGAATAAGAATAAATCACATAAGAGAAAAAAATTTTATTTTAGATCAAAGCGGATGTTATGTTTGATGTTCATATGTAAATGTGCTGCAAATATTCTATAAAATTTTGGCAATATATATTTCAATTCTATAAAATTACATGCCAATACCATTTATCACATACGAAATGCAATTATTAAAGAACGGATATAGAAAATAACACTACAAATTACATTAATCGTTAATTTAAAAATGACGCTAATAATAAGCTTCTTAAAATACTGCAAAGGACTTATTGCGAAAAATATTACCTCATTGGAAACTAAAAAGGTCCCTTCAAACGTGCGTTTTAAGAATTCGATTACTGCATGTGGAGATATTTGCAATAACAATAAAATTAAAATATGTAATTGTTTATAAATGTCTCTTTTTCAAGAAGAAATATGTAAATAATTGTAAGTGAAATTTAAATTAATAAAAAAAAAGAATTCTATTTTTGATCAAAGCGGATCGCGATGCTTTCCTATAGAATGAAAAAATGAAATTGATAAAGAGAGATGCCAACGATACATGAAGGATTCTAGCAGGGAGTTGGAACCTCTCAAATCGATGAATTACTTTAAAGTATGATGAAACATTATGTTTTATTTATTTATCGGTAGAGGAAATTCGAAATATCAATGTTCGAAGATTTACAAATTCAGCCGAGCTTGGTCGTTATTATTTACGATTTATCAATGATTAGAGTAAAGCTGGGTAACTTAAATAAAAATTCAAATGTTTTAAACAATTTCTCAAAAAATAATAATTTTATCGTTACTTTGAATATGTAGCAGAAAACTCACTGTTGAAGGAATATATATCCAATTAAAGTAGAGGAGACCTGGGCTTGTTATCATACAGAGTAGGTTGTCAAAATGCTTATAACTGAAATAGGACATAGCAGAAAAATCTCTTTTCTTGATTGTAGTTGTTATAATATTAACGATATAATGATAAATGTTGTGTAAAATGGTTTGCAGTACAAGCATTGTATTATTTATATCGATTTTTAAGAAAATGAAGTTGATTAGTAAATTTTTTTTATCACCTATTTTGTTGTTTGAGTGGCATTATCAATCACGATATCCATGTATTTAGAAAATGATATTGATGATTTTAAAAAATCTTTGCTACAATAGATTAATAATTATTCTGAATAAGTTTGTGAATACAATCTCTTTTATTAAAAATGGTTATGTGGAATAGATTGACCAAAATAAGATGAGGTTAGGTGACAATTAATTTTAATATCTAGAGGACACATTTTCAGAGAATATACTTATAAATATTGTATATTATATTTCATAGATATATATGTTTTTTCATTTTTCATATAGAAATTATGGTACAAAAATAAATTACGTATTATGTATGATTAAAATAACGACTTTATTTGTATACCATAATTACTATTATTTCTCAAAATTTAGAACTAATATTAAAATAAAAATTGTATTTTTTATATGTGTTGTTCATAACAAATATGCTATTATTTCTAGAATGTGTGACAATCAACCCAGAACAAGAGGTTAATTGTCACATTTTCGCAACTTCATTTAAAATTAAATAATTTATTTCGATAATATAATGAAGTTCACGAATAATATTTTTTTTAATACCTAAAGAATGTAGGTATTGTAATGTATATAATATTTCAAAATCAAGCATCTACTTTTTTCTAAAAATCACTAATCAAAAACTGTGACAAATGGTCCGACCTCCACTAAAAAAAACTGAAAAAAATAATCTTTAAATCTTGAACCATAATGTTATTATCCGATTTTCCCCTACAATTTTAATGAAACTCAATTTTGAGGGGCAATTTGAATATCTTAAAGAATGATTTGAATAATATTGAAAATGAACATTAAAATTACAAAAATCAAATTTGATATTAACGTTGGTAAGTCATTATTATTTTTGGTCACAGCAGCGTCTGTGAAATCCTGCGACGCTATATCCCTGGACTAAATACGTATTTTTTAGCTCAAAACATGTAAAATTTATACCTCGAAGTCATACAAAATCATATAAATATGAATAAAAAATATTTTATTTTTAATTAATTTCAATACTTCAAAGAAATATAAAACAGCAATGTAAAAAAATCGTAAGGATCTGCTGGATCCATGAGTGATTTGTTAGGGTTCAAATACTTAAACTCATCCATAATTTGACTCTGTTTACTTTCTATGTAGACTTCATAAAAGCTTAAGAAAGCAAGCTATATTCTTATAAATTGTAGTAACAACCAAAATTTTCTACCTACTTTGTTTAATAAACTCTCCAGACTTTCAGATACTTTCAGATATCTTTTCAAATCTACTTGAATAAGTTACAGTATCTTCTTTGCTACTAACCACAAATATAAAACAAGACATCTCAAATTTTTTGAAAATGCTTACTATTATTCAAATCATACTATTCAAATTATGTCATTATATCCTAATTCGTTGAAGTTTAAAATATTTCAACGTAAAAATTCTCCGTAATTTCGAATTTTCCAATATACACACATGCATGCGCGCACATAACCGCACACAGCATCTATAAATATTCATACATTATTATATATATTATACATCTGGAAATATGGTATTGTCTCATATGTATATACATGAGCATACAAATGTTTTTTTTAAGCAAACATACGAAGAGATCTCATAAAAGAGACTTTTAAATGGTTCTAAGCAATCAACCATGGTATTTTGTCCAAGAGATTTTTGATCAGAGATAAAACAACAATTGCAAAAATTAAATAAATTAAAAATATTTTCTTCATATAAATTGTCGAGGACTCTTTGCATAAAAACATTTCAAGCATCAAGATCAGCTTTTTTTTAAAATAAGATTCTTTCTGTCATTACATAAAATAATTTGTAAACAAATAGTTATATAAACATTTTCCTAAAATAACAATCATTCTTCAAATATTATTAATTTAATGTATTGTAAAAGAATTATTTAATACATTCAATCCAGTGAAGCGAATCTCTGGGAGTTAGATCGATTTTTATATATTTCCAACGCAATATAATGAATATATTATAACAATTATCAAGTAGAGACACTTGTTTTTCTCTTATATAATAATTTAATTTTTAACTTTATGATTATTTTTGATATAATAGGTTGGAAGATTTTAAGATATAATAGATTGGAAACTGATGAAAAATATTGATTAAAAAACAAAATATGGACACTGAATTTGTCGAAAAAATTAATTTGTTTCGTCCATTTATAATTGGACTTGTATTTTATACGGTACTTACGCGGCATTAAATATTTCTGCGTAATGATCAATAACTGATTGTCCAACAAAATTAGACATAAACATCATTACAAAATGACATTTTATTAAACCGATGCACAATGTTATTTCGGAAAACTCATTTAACAATATTAATGCATTAAGTAACTACAAAAATGTATTATATTATTATTTATACGTTTTCATATACAAGGTACAAATTAATATAAATATTAATATATAATTGAATATAAAATGTAAAAAATATATTATATACAAAAAGCATTACTTACTCGAAAAAGACTGCAACTTAAAGATATTACGTTTATTATGGTTAAAGCGAAATACCATTTGTTCATTATATTCAAAAAGAATGTGGAAAACCTTCAATAACAAGAAAAAAATCTGATTCATACTATTGAGTCAAAAATATTATATAATATGCTTTCTTAAATTAAAATTAATATTTGTCATGTATGGATAATAGATCATAAATGTTAAGAGTAAATTAAACAAAGATTAACTGAGCAGATTTTCTATGAATATGAACAGCACGAATAATTTTCTGATACATCACATGTGTTCTTCGATAAGCAGGAATTTGAAGTGTATGTTTGGTCACTGTATTTTTGATAATGTTACTGCAATCAATTTGCACATAATTAACAATTCAAAATAGATTTTATGCGCAAAATTGAAAGATATGCTTACCTAGCGATTTTAGAAGTTGCGCAACAATGCCTGAAAAATGCCATTGATAATGTTCCGATTGTAAGTAACGTAAATGATTCCATCATAAGTAATACGATTTCCTGTATTAAGTAAATATAAAAATATTGTTCCTTGTCAATAAAAAGTTCGAAGTTCATAATTATTTGACGAGGCCGAGATTTATTCATTGGTACGACAGCGTCAAGGATAACAGGTGTTAATTCAATAATTATAACCAACAACATACAAAGTGCGTTAAAAACTGGAAACATAAAAAATAACAAGACATCTCATATATACATATATATATACATATATATATACGATAATTAAATAAAATAGTATTATTTAATTATCGTAAGTAAAATATTTAAAAAAGAGGGGTATATATTGAGAAATTATATTTATAATTTATTTTATAATGTACTTACAACCTAAAATTAATGATACAAGGCGATTTTCAATGGCGTATTTCTGTAATATTCTAATTTCACTTTCATCTTCGAATGAATTCCAATCCAATTTTATTTGTTCTAACAAATATTTGATCTAGCATTTAAATAATTATTTCTTCCGAAATTCCTTTTATTTGTGAAAATTAAAATTCTCGGCAGTAAATAGACTTCATCATAAATATAAAATTGCAAAGAATACTTACTTCTTTAGAATTAAAATAACAAGAATTATAAGTTGTAAGACTCAACAAGGTGAAACAAATAAATGGAAGTTCTTTAAAAGTAAATTCCAAGTTGCTCGTTGTTCTTAAGAAAATTGTAAACTGTAACACATAAATATGAGAGAGAGAGAGAGAGAGAGAGAGAGAGAAAGAGAGAGAGAGAGAGAGAGATAAACATACGAATTTAGAATTTGACTCAAAGAAGCATTAGTGCAAAAAAGACTAAGAAATACCTGAGATAAAAGAACGAAATAATATGCGCTAAGGAAAAGCACTGTTTGCACTTGCATAATAATCGGCGTTTGATAAGGCCACAAACCAATTGCTGTCAACATAATTCGATAAATATTGTAATAACGCTCACCAGAAAAAGTCATCTTACTTAGCAGACGGAATAAGTTTGCGAATCAAAATATCGCGGATGTATTCCGAATAATATCGTATTAAGAAGCATACTGAACACTTTTTTATTTTCCTAAACACCTCTTATAAGCATAAAAAAATATGTGATACGACTATATAATTTAGTAATTTTCTATAATTACGCAGTAAGAAAAAATATAATTCCATCAGTTATTTTTAATGTAGTACATAATTTGAAATAATGATACATTATACATAAAATTATTTTGCGACACTGTTGTCTTTGTTATAAGAAAATATACATCTTATTTTATTCTTATAGTTTGGACCGGCGCAGTTCGACTTAACTTGTTAGTGCGAAAGCGTTCACAATATGACAAACTCCAGCGGACAGACAAACGTGATTGAAGATTTCTTATAGTGTAAAACATTACATATTTAGTATTTCAAAACAATATTATACTTTCATAACGTGTTATATGTGTCATGTTTTATTGGTGTTTTTTTTTGGTAAAAGGAAGTTAGTATTGTTTACTTATTTTAGGATTCGGATGTGATTATGAGGCACATGTAGGTACTGTTGTTCGAAAATGAGTTAAGTGCTTGCCGAAGTGAGATAATAACATTTTGACTAGCATGCGGCCTACTTATAATCTAAACGTGCTGGGGTTTCGTGTGTCCCGTGATCGCCAAACGTTCAAATTTTATTGATTACTTTACTTTGCGTAGTATAAAAAAATGTTCTAATGTAAGACATACTGTATATCTATTTTAAAATATTACTATTTATTATGATGATAGTGATTTCAGTAAATATTTAATTTTAATGTAACAAATATATAATAATGTATATTGTTTCATTATTATTTTGTAAATTATCTTCAAAATCCTCAGAATATAAGTCTCTTATAAGTCAATTTTAAGCATGCATTTTAGTAATTTCTATTTGATAATATTGATAATTTTTTAATGTAATATAGACATATAATAATAAAGTTGCACAAAAAGAAATCATACGCGCAAGTAAAATATTTATTATATTTAAAATTTTAAATTAGCGTTTCATAAGATACTTCCATACGTGGGACTTTACGAAATCACTATAACAGAAAGTTTAATAAAATGATGCTTGATGTGCAGTAAACAATTATAATAAGTACTTAAGTACACATATATATATACATACACACATAAGCAATAATATTTTTTGTAATTACATATTTCGTCATTTTCAATATATTTATGCTATTTGTCTTATAATATTGCGTGTGCATTAAAATGGTGATAAATATCTCAATGTTGCCATATCGCTATTTCGGAATCTCAGTTATTGTTAAATAAGATAATGATGTTGTTAAAAGCTACAATAATATAATTTTTCTTTTACATATCTAATTTCAAAAACCAAAAAAATGCTAGTTTCTATAATTATATAATTAACTTGTAGATTTAAATTATGCAAAATATATTAAACTTTTTTTTATACGAAAATAAAATTTTCTATTAAAATCTTTACGTAATTATGATTTTTAAGTGATTAATGTCTTCTTAATTGTTATATACATACATTAATATAGCAAAATCTTTTTGCGATGTTACGAACATATTAGAGAACTGATTTAAAACTTTTTTATGATATATTAAAAAAAGTACTATTTATTGCGATGACAGTGAAATAATATATCATAATACATTACATTTACAGAATTTAAAAGGTTTATTGAATTTTGCATAAGTATGGTTAAATATAAAATTGATTTATTATTAATTTTGTTTGTTTTTCGACAAAAAGAAAAGAAAGAAAAAGACGGAAACAGAGAGAGAGAGAGAGAAAGAGAGAGGGGGGGAGAGAGAGAGAGAGAGAGAGAGAGAGAGAGAGAGAGAGATTGTTATGTAACATGACGATATTCCAATTTAGATATTTCAATATTTCTATTTGTTCATTTCAAGATTTATATTTTTATTTTTATGTGTTTTTAAGTTCAATTAAATTCCACTAGTTAAAATAAAGGAAATATTTTACAGTTAATATTTAGAAATATATTAAATCATACTTTCTTTATATATAAGAAGGGATTTAACAATTTTCAATTATATATATATATGTTGAAAATAATCGCGAAAACATTTATGTAATGAGATATAGTTTAATAAATTTTAATTATTGATCCAATTGTTGTTCTCTTGAATAAATGATATCATTGTTTATTACATTGTTTATTACATGTATAGTATCCGTATTATATGTCAAGTGCTAGAAATAAAAATCATTCTCTCATGTTAATGCTAATATTAAAGTCCAGTGACTGGATATGTATCTATGTCTGAACATTTATACATAACTTTGTTTGCTTATATTATTATTAATCTTAAATGTTTTTTAAAATAATTTTTGAATATACAATTAAATTATAATATTGTAACAGAAAGAGACATTTAAAATTAATAATATTAAATTTTATGTGTAAGTGTCCGGACATAGGTACTTGTTTAATCATTGGAATGTTTACCTCACAGCATATGTTTGCATAATAGTATAACATTTATGTTTTATTTAAATAAATAGTTACATACCTTAATTGTTTTTACTAATAACCAATACGTGCAAGTATCAATACATTCAAAGTTTTATATCCAATTAAAACTTTTGTTTTGTATTTTATTTCATTATCGTGGTGTATATTACAGTAAAATAGGACATTGCAGTAGTTATAAGCTAAAAAAAATAGTTAAATCTTCATATACAAACGTTAAATTTTGATTATCACAAACAATATTATGTAAAATTGTATTTTTAAATACTCATTAATAAATAAATACATTCCCTGAGAGAAAAAAGGCCAAGATAAATTTTTTTTTCCTAGACAATTACTGCACTGAAAATTCAATTTGGAGAAGTCAACTAATCTTTTGGTTGAATTTTGGCAAACAAATTTTTGATTGATGCAAAAAAATAATTTAATTTTCAAAAAATTTGGTTATTGTAACATTTTACTTGTGTTGTCAGAAACGAATGGGATATTACAATAATCAAACTTTTGCTCCAATTAAAAATTAATTTATTGCATCAATCAAGAATTTGTTGTTATTGAAAAAAAGAAGTTTTTAATATGAACAAAATATTAGTTAAATGAACTGGGATTAATATATCACCAAAAGTGTTTATATTACCGTAGAAAATCCCTCTAGAGATGTTACATAAATATGTCCAACTGTTAGAGTGTAAGTTTTCAAAGAATTTTGCATAATAAATAAAAATAATTTTTGCATTGATAATGGAGCTAAATACCACAATGTGTTATACCTAAAAAGAATTAGAGATTTTACATGATTTATAATAGTCATGTTTGCCTAAATGCATTCAAATTATAAAAAGCTTCAATTCTTTTACATTCGGTAAAAGTGGAATGAATATTACAATTAAACAAAGTTTCAAATATGAAATAATTTTAAATAAAATTTAGATCGATATGAATAAATCACATAAGAGAAAAAAATTTTATTTTAGATTAAAGTGGACATAGTACTTGATATTCATATATAGATGTGCTGTAAATAATCTATAAAAGTTTGACAATATGTATTTCAATTCTATAAACTACATGCCAGTTCCATATATACGAAATGCAATTACTAAATGATATAGGAAATAACATTTGAAATTATATTAATTTAAAAATAATGGTAACAAGCATCTTAAAATACTGTAAAGGACTTATTGCGAAAAATATTACCTCAATTTGAAATTTGAAACTAAAAAGATCGCTTCATATATGCGTTTTAAGAATTTAATAATCGCATGTGGAGATATTTGCAATAGTAAAATTAAAATAAGTAATTGTTTATATGTCTCTTTTTCAAGGAGAAATGTATAAATAATTATAAATAAAATTTAAACCAATAAAAAAAGAATTCTATTTTGGATCAAAGCGGATGGCGATGCTTACCTATAAAATGAAAAATAAAATTGCAAAGAGGGAATCAACGGTACATGAAGGATTCTGGCTCATGGAATATGTAGCAGGAAACTCACATGTTTAAGGAATATTTACCCAATTAAAATAGGAGAAATTAAGGTTAGTTGTCACACGGAGTTGATTGTCAAAGTGCTATAACTCAAACAGGACATAGCAGAAAAATCTCTTTTTTTGACTATAGATAGACTATAGATGACTAATATAATATTAACGATATAATATTAACAATATAATGAATGTTGTATAAAATAGTTTGCACAAGCATTGTATATATTATTTATAACAATTTTTAAGAAAATGAAGTTGATAAGTAAATTTTTCTTATCACTTATTTTGTTGTCTGACAAGTCTTTGGCATTATTAATCGCGATATTCCTGTATTCATAGAAAATGATATATCTTAGAAAATCTTGGTTACAATTAATTAATTATTATTCTGAATAAGTTTGTGAATACAATCTCTTTTAATAAAATTGGCTATGTGTTAGATTGACCAAAATGAAACGAGAGGTGACAATTAATTTTAGGTGACAATTAATTTTAATGTCTGTAGAGGGAAAATATTTTCAGAAAATATACTTAAAAATATATATTTTTAATTATATTTCATATATATGTTTTTTCATTTTTCTTACAGAAACTAAGATACAAAAACAAATTACGTATTTTATGATTAAAACTATTTTATTTGTATTAACTATTTGTATATCATAATTACTATTATTTCTCAAAATAGAAAACTAATATTAAAATAAAAATTGTATTTTTTATATGTGTTGTCCATAACGAATATGCTACTGTTCCTAGAATGTGTGACAATCACCACCTCGAATACGAAGTTAATTCATTTTCGCAACTTCATTTAAAATTAAATAACTTATTTTTATGATATGAATTCATGTAATATTCTTTTTAATACCTAAAGAATATAATTATATTTTAACGTATAATATTTCAAATTCAGATATCCACTTTTTCCAAAAATCACTAATTAAGAATTATGATAACCGGCCTCGGTCTCCTCTAAAAAAAATTAATCTTTAAATCTTGAGATATAATGCATTATCTGACTTCTCCCTACAAATTTAAGCTCAATTTTGAAGGGTAATTTGGATATCTTAAAAGATAATTTCAATAATATTGAAAATGAACATTAAAATTGCAACAAAAATTTGATATTAACCCTAGTAAGCCATTATTTTTAGTCACAGCAGGATCTGTGAAACTCTGCAACGTTTGCACGCTATATCTCTGGACTGAATACGTATCTTTTAGCTCGAAACGTGTAAAATTTATATTTCGAAGTCAGACAAAGACAGATAAATACGAATCAAATGAATAATACTTTATTTTCAATTAATTTCAATGCTTCAAAGAAACATAACACAGAATGTAAAAAATCACAAGGATCTACGAGACCATGAATGGTTTGCTAGGATTCAAATACTTGAACTCATCCATAATTTGGTTCTGTTTTGTATTTTCTACGTAGATTTCATAAAAGCTTAAAAAAGGAGGATATGCTTATAAACTGCAGTAACAATAAAAATTTTCTATCAACTTGTTTAATATAAAACTCTCCACAACTTCCAGATACACAAATATTATTTTAAACCTACTTGAATATGTAGACTACAGTATTTTCTTTGCTACTAACCCCAAATATAAAACGTGGCGTCTCAAATTTTTTTAAATTCTTGCAACGCTTA
>Ga0157364_1006114_pt1 | contig 12334 bp, 2 predicted proteins | sample AttsexASBM2_FD_111476 | JGI IMG/M metagenome (GOLD analysis project Ga0157364, IMG submission 111476) | Fungus gardens microbial communities from leaf cutter ant in Ribeirão Preto, State of São Paulo, Brazil - Atta sexdens ASBM2 | ecosystem: Host-associated > Fungi > Mycelium > Unclassified ...
ATATATAATAAAGTGTGATGTTTTGGCTCTTTCAGCCATTCTCAAAAGTTCACAAATAATATACAAAAATGTACATCATACCTCACGGGCGATAGTGGAGTACGTACATCTTTGTATATTATTTGTAAACATTTGAATATAGCTCAACGAGTGAATCAAAACACATTATTATATTTTTATTATACTGAATGAATTTTTTTATTGAAATATTATTGCGTCTTAACCGCGCGTGACTCACGTTTGTTGTTTTTACATTAATTTTTGTTAATCTAGTCTTATTTTATATTGATCTTTTATTCATTTCTTAGCTTAGTTATATTTTGTAATGCTTAAAAACATGACATTGTTTATAAAAAGAATTAATTTTATTGCAGAGAGAGATTCATAAATTTTATATATAATTTATCTCTAAAATATGAAAAAAACCTTGCGAGATTTATGCTTTTGCAAGTTGATAGAAAAAATAGATAGACAAAGGAACTTTCAATCAGCTTCGTCGATCGAGAATTTGTCTTCCTGCTAATGAAAACCGGCAGCGATATATCCTACTGTCATGTCTTCTCTCTCTAGAGATCCTCCTCCTAATATTAAGGGACCACCTTGGCTGCGTTAATTAGTAAACTCGTTGGATGGCTCGGCTCTAGCGTTGCTAATGAGAATTTGAGTAATGACGCCGTTCTCGCGATCCGTCCTCTCCGTTTCTCGGCGAATCGGCCGATGTACTTTTGCAGGTTGTGCCACTAGCGGGATCTGCGGAGATCGATAATCCCGCCAAACCTCTCTAATACTGACACATACGACGTTGCAATCTGTATAGCTGGAATCAGTAATTATGGGGTAATCGTGAGCAGCGAATGGGCCTCATAAATTTTTATTGAATTTTAAATTGAACGTACGTGCGAAAGATTAAATAAATCCACACTTGGCTTGTTAATTATCTGATGTTGTTAACTTCTACACTAGTATTAAAAAAGATAAATTAAAGGCGAAAACAATGTACGAGAAAAAGAAAAATTTCATTCTTACAAGTAACACAATTCATTTTTCAAAGACTATCGATCAATTTAATTTTATAATATTATTTTCTTCAATATATCAATTATTACACGTAAAAATTTTTATAATTTAAAAATATGTTTTATATCAATTTATATTTTTATGATTAAAAAAAATTACGATTCATGGTCGATTGATGATGACACGATTGAAGGGATGAAATTTACCATTTCACCCCTCATGATTCGTGGCGCCGCCGTTCGGGAAAGTGTTCAACTGTCTAGGATTTCTACCCTCGGTTAGAATCAAGTCGAGCTTTTCCACAGTTGCTCTGATGATTTGCGAAAACATTCTAGGCATTTATTGGTACATTTATTCAGCACGAGAGGGAGTATGCTATTATAAGACTGCAAATTATTATTGCTTTAATTTTATAAACAATATAGAGCAAATTAATAATTATTTCTTATAATATACAAAAACATTTACGAAATTTTAAATTTTATTTAAATTTGTATTGTAAATTTGTATTTGTAAATTTTTATTTAAATTTAATTTATTTAATTTATTATGACTCATTATATAATTAATAATTATGTTAATATTTTTTTTTATAATAGTCATAACTCATAGATATTAAACATCTTTTTTCTATAACGAGAGAAATAATAAATTTAATATTGTGTATTGAAAGAAAGAAAAAATAAAATTTGTATTAAGAGCTATTATTAAGTACGTTTTTTTATAAATAATTTTTTATAAATCATTTCGCAAATAGGGATATATTCTTTAATAGAAAATGAAATAGCTTTTGAGAATTTCATAAGAGATTCGCGCAAATCTAACTAAAACTACGAAGTATTGCAGAAGCATTCAGTTCAGTCGAGAGCCCCTTCGCAATACGAATCAACTTCCTTCAGGCTTCTCGAGAGGGAAAGTCGAATGGAAAATTATTTACGGCTTATTCATACCGTAAGCGAAGCTTACAGAAGAGGCTCGCACGTTAAAAGTTCTAGCAATATATCGCGGAGCCCTTATTGTCTATGCAAATCCTTACCTCAACTCTGTTAAAAATACCCCTTGTATCCGATGGCCCAACCTCTCTCCGGCGAACTTACCCATTGCTCTCTACTCCCTCTACTTGAGAAGGATATAAGAGGAAGAAAAAAGATCAAATGCACAGAAAAAGAAGACAGAGAATGAAGACTTTCTTACCAACCTACACGGCGGCTCCAATCTTATTTTTCCGCAAGGCGCCGCCTCTTAATTTATCTGAATTTAAATTTAACGAGAAATATCCTCCTGTACGCTCTGAAAAATTGGTAGCAAGTTACCACGACGGTTGCTTCGGTAACCGGTAGCATCTGCGTCAGAAAACTCCGACAAAGCTTCAGGGCTCAAGGTCAGGAAGTAGTTAAGCTATAGTTCCATGGTTTAAATATCGTCAGAATTTTAGCGTTGGAGGACCAATTTCTTAAGTAGATATAAAATGAGTTATTGCTCAGGATTAATAAAGCTGAATGTTCGCGTTTTTATGACGACCACTATTATAAAATCTTAGATCTATCGTAACATTTTTATCTTCTTTGTTAAATCTATAGATAAAGTGTAATCTTCTTTGATCTATAGATATTTCATTTTTGTAACATGATTAAAAATCGAAGTCATGAATTATTTACAAAAAATATTGATATCTTTTAAATAGCCAAGTTTTTAATTTTATTTAGCGATTTAAAGTATCAAAATTGTGAAAACTGGGAAGCTCAGGCATAGCTTAGTAACTGAGACTATTTCGAGACCGTAAACTTTGAATATATCTCAGAGATTTTAAAGTTACATTGCACTCGCTGGAAGAAACTCAGCTTAGATATAGTATGTAAAGTATGATGCATAATGTTTTAAAGAAATACAGGATATTAATGAAATACTTTCACAGTTATTATAAATAATTTGTATACAATTGTGCAAAATTCAATAATTATTTCATAAAACATGCTGTAAACAATAATAATTAAAACGGAAAACTCTCAATCTTTAAAATACAAAAAAGCCAACAAGCAATAGAGCTAATGAGAACCAGCGTGAATAATCGAATTTTGTAGATTAAAAATGATTATTCTACAGATTGAATGATGTTTTCTCTATATAGATTGAATGTTTCAACTCTGTTTGGAGATTCCTTTCAGCAACGCAGATACAAATACCATCGAATAACTCAAAACGTTGTAGATACACACGAATACAAAAAAATTTATAACAATCGCGCATATTCACATTTTCGATTACAGAAACTTTACGTTATAATACCTCGAAATTGTTTAACATAAATCGTTATTAGTTATATTATTGATTATATTGAGAAAATAAAATTCTATCGTGCTAAAATTGGATGATATACAATGTATAACTCGTATAACTAATTAAACACACTTTCACAGACGTCACGCGAAATGTAACGGGCACGTAAATCCACCTTCGTGATCTTTAATTTAGTCTTCGGACGAACTTTCGACGTGATCATCATTGACATGTCGAGTGCCGACGAGAGTGATGAAGTACATGGTTAAAGGACGAAGGCTCGGTTATTACGTAACTATAAGTCAAGTATTCCATTAATCAAGTTAGACATGACTTCGTAGCCAACTAGTTAGCGAGACGACATCTAAGGTGCGCTGATGGAAAATGGTGAAAGCGAGAGAGAGTTATTTAGACTTTATATAGCGAGGACCGAATTTGTACGATACACGAAATGGAATAGCACTTACGAAGTTATATATATTTGCTCACTTTTTACCAGTTTTCGCGTTCTGCATAAAAATAAATACCAACTTAATTTGCAGAATTTATCAATTTGAAAATAATAAACAATCAGTGTAATACACACAGAGAAAGAGAGAGAGAGAGAGAGAGAGAGAGAGAGAGAGCGCTAGCGAATTACATTAAAATTAAATTTATTTATTATAATTATGTATATTCATATCTAATAATTGTTTCGAAAGATGATATTATTCCAGAAATTTTTAGATGTTCTATTTTATATACGGTTCTATGATATGAGAAAATTGTTTTTCTGAGCTTTGTTAGATCTCAGAAATAATGGTATTCTTAGTCATTATTTTTTGCAATCGATTTTTTATTTCATAGAAGTACTCCTGCACTCGAGCGAATATCACAAGTACGTTATATATATAAATATATACGTACCAACATTGTGTACACTGTATTTCGTCGTTATGTGGAGACACAACGAACGAAGCTCGTTCGTAAACTGTGAGACAATAAACCTGGAGAAAATTCTTGTTGAACGATGTCATCTTCTATGCAAGACAGTGTGTTCGTGCATTCAAAATGTGTTATTGGTACATTTACCTCTGTATTGTCTATCGCGTGACATTGTTATTTCTATCAAAGGAAAGTGCCTTGCAAAGAAAAATGGTGAGAAAACGTAAGATAAAAATAGTGAGAATAATTTATATTTATTATAAAGAAGAGGAAACAGAGACAGAGGGGAGAGAGAAAGAAGAAATAATCATTAACGTAATATAGCTTTGTCATAAGCCAAACCCGATTACATCAAATCAGGACACGATAAAGCGTCCACTTAATTATCATAACGAGCTATACGCCCATATGTCAATATGCTATTCATAATTAACGCATTTAACGTTAATTTTAATGTATGCCTCCCATTTATTCCTGTTAAATATTGGACAAATGTAATATAACATGCATCATTATGTTATATTAAATTAACTACATTGTAAAAATTATATTTACGATCAAAGTCAATATAAGACTAGGATAGTTTTTGAAAAAACTAGATTCTATTTGAAAAACAACAGTGATGTTTAATAAGAAAAGTATATATACGCTTAATAAAAATATATGTATGACAAAGATATATGTAAAGTGTTACAAATGGGATTGTGTTACATGTAAGTAACATTCTGCGATGAATAAAGTAAGACACTACTAGTGCACGCTATTCCGCATCGCCTCCTCGAATTTCGTTTGACTTCCGATAAAGCTAAAGGTACTTCGCTTCAAGGGAAAATCCTTATTTGTTCGGCATTTTACTTAATGGGGGAGCTCTATCTTTTTCTTTCAGTAGGGATTTTCTGGAGCTGGAGCTTATGGAAAAGTACACGACGTGCCAAGGCTTGTAGTGTTGAGACATCTTTGAAAATTAAGCGAACATTGAAACGAAGCTTTTAAATATAAAATACTTGATAACATCTCTCTCTCTCTCTCTCTCTCTCTCTCTCTTTCTCTCTTTTCTCCTCTCCTCTCTTCTCCTCTCTTCTCTCTTTTTTCTCTCTTTTTTCTTCAATTTTTCAAAAAATATATAATTATTACATTTGAATAATGAATCATGTGATTGAAAATATTAATAAAATTATAGCTAAAATATTAATTTGCAATAATCATATACAATTAGCACATAAATAATATTTAAGCTCGGGAAATCCAGAGCTTAAAATAAATTAGAGAAAATATAATGATACATGTGACACAGTGTGCTTATTATAGATTTCTATCAATAATTTACATTAATCAATGTACATTAGTTTATTTCAACATCCATTTTTTAATTTTGAAATGCGTTAGAAAAGATAAATCATGTTCCAATATCCAAGATCTAAAATACATTTATATATAGTTTTAATATCATTTCTATGATGGACAGCGATGTTCAAGACATCCGCCGTAAGCCAAATGTGCCGATGTTCTCCGTAGGGAGCGATATCGAAAAACAATTGCCGGTGATAAATAAGGAAAATTGATTCAGCCGAAAGGGGAGAGCTGCCGCTTGTGTTTTCGATCCTCCCTTTCGCCGGAACGTATATCCTATCGCATCCAACGGTATCGAGGCCCATACAATATTTACGCTTTCCGTGGCAAACGCATAAATATTTCAAGAAGAGCAGCCCTTTGCCCTGGGCACCTATCGTGCACCTTCCCCCGTACTCAGATGATCGCGTATACTACCAATATTCAATAATATTGATTTGAATACAGAATAAGGAACGTGACAATTTTATGTCATTTTTTTTTTATGCAGCTTAAAATGTTAAATGGTTGTTTACTAATGTAATAATTTGATTAATCTTTTATAAACGTATTTTGAGTATTGAACACTTGCATTGAAATGAAATATACAAAGAATCGGTTTTATACTCATTCATCATTTAGAATCTTTAAAATGAACTTATGTACCTGTTACATATCTAGTACGGATCATTATTCCATTATTAAATAACCATTCAATCTTTGTTGCGACGAAGATATTTTGTATAAAATTTTTTCTCGAGAGCTTTCGTATTTGCTATATATGTATAAAGCTCTCTTGATTTTTATAAATTCATGTGATTACACATATTTAGTTTATTCGATGTGTGTCGTATATAAATTCAATCTTTTTACATGCACAAGCATGCATAAATATTAGCATACAGCAATCAAAACACTGTTCTAAGTACTTTGTACTTAGAACAGTGTTTTTCTTCGCGATATATATATTCTCTTAAATTTATTGCCAGAATATATTTCATGACAAGAGCGTGACAAGTCAGTGATGTTGCATCGATCGATTTAAAAGAACCTTCTGTCTTGGCATTGTACCAAGTGAATTTATTCCGGATTAATTTTCTCCGTGTAATCTTCCTCAAATAAATTAATGTACATTTGATCGACAAAAACGAATTCCGAACTTGTGTTCCGAACGAATTGAATGGCAACATCGTGTGACAATGATTAGTCTAATAAATCGCGGAGAGAAAAGTGGTGGAAAAGTAAGAATATTGAATGGCATCTCGGTTGGTCGTCGTAATTGGTAATTAGACGACGGGCAATTAATCATGCTTCTTGACCCCTTTATCCCCCCTTTTCCCTTTAGAATTAGAAATCCTGAATCAAGGAATAAGTGTTTAGGTCCATTCAGCGTAGTCATTCGTTAATGAAGTCGCGTGTCCGGGCGTGAAGTTCATTTCCCTCTGAATGCGATGCGTCCGAGAATCATAATTACTGTATTCCTAGCGCATACCCATTCTGATGCGATACACGCGACTAGCCTTCTAGCATTTCCCGTCGTCGTAGAATCCCAATTAACTTAGTCTAAATAATATTGAAAATACAGAAATATGCGAAGTTTAGATGTTTATTGCAATTTTGATATTTAAATTGTAAAATTTAAATCTTTTAAGTTCTATCATCTCACTATTATTCTTAGTTGCAGTTATCAGCGTATTAATTCTTGTTTTGTTATTCTATACATAATTTTCAATATTAAAAGGGAACTTTTACACATAAGATAAAGTTGAGATTTCATAACAGAAAATATGATAGGCATACTTACATACCAATTGGTAGACTAGAACAGACTCACTTTAGTATTTTTCATCGATTTGTATAAATATATGTGAACACTTCAAAAGTTCTGAAACTGAACTTTTAAAAATGACGACCACAAATTTTGTCTATTTATATATATTATATATTCTTAATACATTTCTAAAAATCGATCGTTTTCCAACTGATGTTTAGTTGAAAATAGAAAATAGATACCTAAAATAGATAGCTAAAGAAATAACAGATGACTCTAGTTTAAAGATAGGAAAAGATAAAATTATTTTCTTTTTCTCTTATACTGTTGTTTATCAAATCAAATTTTTGATATAATATCTACATGATGTAATTCTTGCAAATACATGCAGGGAAATTGATTAGCATGCGGCATCCTGGTGTCGCATATTTATCAATTTCTGGTTACCAGAGCGTCTCGCATAATAACGCATTTGCATGGATCTCCTTTGATCCTTTCAGTGAATCGATTACGATACAGAGACGCGCGGAATGTCGATATAGCCAGACGAGCTATTCGGACATCCTGATGAGTCCCCATGTTCTATGAACTCCCTTTTATCAGCCAAAAACGGCGTTGGCCGCCGCATGGAATGGCATCTATGATCGTGCAAGCATTTGCGGCACGATACATGCTTACAGAATCGCACACGCATACACTGCGTAGAAGTATACATGTATGTTAATGGAGGCGATCATATAACATGATCTACACTTCCGCGCATGGCTGTAACGTTTCGATTATAGTACCATGCTATTCGACCCGGTTAAACCATCATGCATGGATTTAGCCGTGGTTCAGTTTCCACTTCCAAGTGAACCAATCATTGGTGAAGCTCGATATCGAAGTCGCGATATATACCTATGCCAAGTTAGACTAACGAATACGTTATGCGAATTCGATTAAGATGTAGTTGCCATCGAGAAATCGAATTGATCGGAACTCGTGTACCAATGATAATATCGCTCAATTATATCTTACATACAACTTATTGTATTCCATACGATAAATATTTCAATGTATCAACTGGTATTTCGTTAATTGCGACATGGTTTCGTACATTTGACAAAGAGATTTGTAAAATTTTGGTCATATAAGTAAAATGAGAAAAAATGTTTGTATTTATTAAAATATGCTCTTCAATTAAAAGATTAGCTTAGATCATAAGCTTAGAACATTAGCTTAGATCATAAGTAAAATATCATAAGTTAAGAAATATATAAAGAATTGCAAATAATATAAAAAAAATAAACACTCAAAACCATCGCATAAAATTAAAATCTTGATAAAAGCATGCATTTTTTGTCGGTTATTGGACAGTTTCTTAATTTCTATAATAAACTGAGGAATAAAACTAAAATAATCAGATCTTATATGGTCTATTTAAGCTGCTTTGCGATTTTTTCTAATTTTTTGCCAAAATTGAAAACTGATTAGATTTGAAAGAGGAAACATTATTGAATATTAAAAAAGTATAAGACATTTTCAAATATCTACACTGGGTGCAGGGAAGATTTTAAGACAAAGTAAATATACTAAATATTTTTCTTTTTGTAAAAAAATATTAGAAGAATGGAAAATAAAATGATCCAATGTTACTTTTATAAGATTATAAATCTATTAACATATTGACAAGTTCATTTATATATAAGAATACACAAAGACCTATTTTTTAAACAACTGATTTATGTACTTATTTCCAATATTTATCAAGTACGTTAGAATCTATGGTCTGGAATAACAAAAAGTATTAAAAAATGTTACAAAATGTGTATACCTAGTATGCATAGGTTGGTTATATTGGTACTACTTTGCAAAGAATTTCCTCTCTTTAGTTATAAAACGTTATGACAGAAATATAAATTAAATGTCGTAAAATATAAATGCAAAGCGACAATAAAATGAAGTACGGAAATTAATAATCATCTCTTGGTAGTTATAATAAGTAATTACTTATCTACGAAATATTACATCACTCTATGACGTTTTGCATTTTGCTTTACTGGCAATAATAGAATGAACAAACTGAGCAATAAACTGATCCAATCGAGTTAAACGGATAGCTTGCACGACTTATTAGTGCTATCTGCTGAATTTAATTCACAAATTTACTGTGTAATTACTCACAAACAGTGAGTAGGGCATATTGGGCACTAAGCCATATAGGGTCTGGTTACTTTACTTGGAATGCTAATTAACGCTTTGCCTGCAGTTATTGCGCACAAAAGATGCGTAATCCATTTATTGAACAAAAATAAAGAAAGATAAATGGACTTCATAATATTTTAATAATAATATAAACTAATAATAATATATTAATATTAAACAATGAATGGACAGTTGTCTACGCAAATTGCACATATTTTTATCAAGAAAACTGTTCTAACCACTGAATAAAACTCTATTAAGTTTTCCACAAATAAATCTCTATTAAGTCTATTTCCTACGCAGAGTTGTTACACAACTAATGAGAATACAGTGATATTAGATAGATAACTAGACGTCTAGGAAGACTATATACATTTTTGTCGAGAACAATAGCGTAATAGATAATTTAATTGATAATTTAATTGATCATTAATTTAATTTTATTTTAGATAATTTTATTTTACAAATTTCGAATTTTGATTAACTTAAAATCGATTTTCTCTTGATAACTCGCTTAGTTGCTCTTTATCATTTTTGCATAATTATAAAATGTTTTCACAAAAGAATTAACAATCACGATTGCGTAACGTGTTGAAATTAATTGCGGTGTATTGGATTTAGGTGAAACAAGCAAGCGAAAGCAGCGTATCTACAAGCGAACAGCTAATCAACGAGGCGAATGCTCGTATGTTGACAGGACCGTCGATTTCTACTCCTGGAGCCTCGCGTGTGCACTCGTATGCATGCATTGTACAGTATACCACATACGCGAAAACCATACGCAGATATGTATACACATACGTAATTGTACATAGGCGTTGGCATTTATCGTTTCCTTCTTGTTTCCGTTGTATCATTTTCCACGATATTTTACCGTGTACGAATTTGCATTCAAATATACAATAATATAATTGAATAATTAAAAGAATCGAATAGAGGAATTGTAAACGAAAACAGCAAAATGTTAAGAAAACACAAACAAATGATTTTATTTAATGTATTAAGTAATTTATTTGTGCTTTCAGTTTTGATAAATAGGAGAAGCAGGAATTTATGTGACACATAGATACTATTTATTTCAATCTCCTTTGAAGTAAAGATAGAATAAAGAGAGCACAAATGGAAGTGAAACAAAGCTTATATTTTCATTAAAGCAACTTTATTCACCTTTTCCATTTGTAAAATCTAATTGTCGAATACTGGATCGTAAAAGGACGCGATGAGGAAAGAATGAATTGCACAGTTGAAGCTAGAATGCACTGGTTTATTACAAATCATTTCTTGTTAAAATATTGTAATTATATGTGTCTTCTGACATTCGCTGTTGACATTCTCTGAATGAATTCAATATTATTACATTCACCAAATAATAAATATTGAGCGATTTACAAACACGATGAAAATTTATTACAGTAAAGGTACCCATATCTTCTTGCCTTTCATTTCAATGAATACACAAATTTTTCTTCATTTGTTGAATTATTTCGTTAGGCAAATACTAAAGATCATGCCAAAAGTCTCCGCACTAATTATATTGGATCCCAAGGAAAATTGGGAAAATTGAATCTCCAGCGGAATGAGTTGGTTTTTACATATGTTGTAGCTTAAAATGTGTTGAACAAAAAATATTATAAACACATGACTAAAATAATGAATAGTTTTTTTAAGTCTATCTAAAGACTTTGCACAACTTTTATACTTTTGATAGAATCATAGCTCTAAAACTATCTATTATTTGAATGAACCATGTAACATTTTTTGTTTCAGTACGTTATAAGCTACAACATATGTGAAAACCAACTCATTTCATCGAGATTCAATTTTCTATCTAATTAATGCGGAGTTCTTTATAGCAAAATAATCATGTTGAGTTAACACATAATAACATTACTTGTTGTTTGTAACTTATTATTCGGGCAATAGATGTGCAGTGCACACTGATAATATTGGCGAATATAATTATATATGTTAATGTTAGCTTTCATTCCGTGTCAATAGCACAATTGCCAGATGCAGTAACGATATTGATATGATTACTTTAATAAAATAATATATAATATCTCTCTCTCTCTCTCTCTCTCCCTCCCTCCCTCTCTCTCTCCCCTTCTCCATCCCTCCCTTCTCCCCCCCTCTCTCTCTCTATTCACATATATAGGATGCGAATTGTAGAAAGGATTTTTTAGGATATTTTACGAGTCTTCAAAATTCACGATTTTCTGCTACTTTTCGTATCTCCATTCTTTCGTAAGACGATATTAGATTTACCCGGGAAGCGGACCTTTTCACCTATGCTCGAAAAAACTCGCGCGGAAAACGATAAACGACGCGTCACGGCGTGTTTCGCGATATCAATCCGATCGTCGTGCACGAGATGCGCGTGAAATATATTTCTGGAAATAGATTATCGGTTCAGCGACATGGAAGGTAAAAATGCTGAAGCATGTTGTCACGAATGCGACCCCACATTCCGTTTAAATGGAATAAAATACCAAATACGCGATTCAACAAACTATAGATTTGACATTAACGTAAAATATATGCTTATAATGCTTTTATTTATCGCGAATAAATCACTGCGCATGGTCTCGTCACACTGACACAAATATTTATCTCTCAGAATTGCAAGAAAGATACATGTATCACAAGATATATTTGTATTTTTTTTGCATAATATTAAGAGGCACTGAGATGTCTTAAATTATACCATAAAGTATACTGTCGATCAAATTCGAGTACGAATATTGAAAAGCGAATATGAATCGATGACAAAGAGACCTTCGCAAGGATACATTTTCATATATCGGATAAGAAATTCCCGTATATTCCGAT
>Ga0157364_1006116_pt1 | contig 12332 bp, 11 predicted proteins | sample AttsexASBM2_FD_111476 | JGI IMG/M metagenome (GOLD analysis project Ga0157364, IMG submission 111476) | Fungus gardens microbial communities from leaf cutter ant in Ribeirão Preto, State of São Paulo, Brazil - Atta sexdens ASBM2 | ecosystem: Host-associated > Fungi > Mycelium > Unclassified ...
AATGATTTTGTTGAAATATCTAAAAATTTGGTTAAATACAGATCTAAAAAGATTTTGTACTTTATATTTGCATCTTGATAATCAATATCACTACTGAAATTGTGTAGCATATACATAACATGAATTACAAATGTAAAATATTAATTGAGTTCTCAAAATTAAAAACTATAATAGAGTATATCCGGCATAATGAGAGCATCAACACAGCGCGGAAATTGGTGCGCAATAAAATATAATTATTAAATAAAATTTACATAATATAAAGATGTACAATGAGTATCGGTACCACCTTATTTGTTTCGGTTTTTTAAATCATCTTCAGTAAAAATTAGTAGATACTTTTCGTAGACAAAATATTGCGACAATGTTGAAATTAAATTCTATGTAAAACTAAAGATGAACATATCTCTACTGTCTGATTGCCGAAATTTATCTCTTTCTTGTTTAGTCAAGTGACTAACCTCCATCTCCATAAATCACAATCAGTTATTCCAAATATAGCAAGTCAAATTATAAAAAGCCTCGATAACAAGAATTAAACACTTTATTTTACATTAAGTATATGTAAAATTGTAACTTGCGTTATTCAGATAGAAGTTATAATAAATAATGTCATTACTTAATGTAAAAACAAAGTTTTAAAACAAAATTTTTAATTTTCTTATTGTTATGTCTTTTTATAATTTGACTTGCTACGTTTGAAATAATTGATTGTGATCTTTGGAGATGGAGGTTAGTCACTTGATTAAACAACGAAGAGACAAATTTCCGCAACTCCTAACTAGACAGTAGGGATATGTTCATCCTCAGTCAGCTCACATAGAATTTAATTTCAATATTGTCGGAATATTTTATCAAGACATCTACAAAAAGTATCTACGAATTTGCTGAAGATGATTTGAAAAAAAACCGAAACGTCAAAAAAAAATGGTACCGATAATCATTGTACATCTTTATATTATGTAAATTTTATTTGATAATTATATTTTATTGCACCAATTTTGGGCGCTGTGTTGATACTCTCATTGCCCGATACACTTTATTATAATCATAAATTACAAATTTTCAGTATTTAGGCAGTAAATACAGAAATGCACTTTTTATTAATATTTAAAAACAAGTTAATAACAATTTTTAATAATCTGTAATTGTATATAAATTACAATTTAAATTTCTAAAGATAAATATATATATATATATATATATATATATTAAAAAAGAAAATTAAATTAATATAAAGAATTATTACAGAAGATTTAGTAGATAAATTTAATATAAAAAAAGCTTGTTATATAAAAACTAGCTTAAAATTTTAAATTATAATATTAAAAAGTAAGAGATACCTGAACTTTTGATAATTAAAAATTATAAAAAGCTGCGTTGCTAAAAAAAAAATAAATATTAAAACCGCTCGTGAGAAAAAAAAATGCAAAAAACCTAAAAGCTTTATACATTCACATACGTACAGATTTCATTATTTTCAGAATTTTAATATTTGCTAAAAAGAGAAAGAGCGGGTGTTTGTGACATGGGTTTAAAATCTCGTTTAGAAAGATATTTATCTCATATATGAAGAGATTCGCGTAGGATAATCAAGTTTTTCTACTTTCGCTCTAATAAGGTTTTCTGCGCGCGCGTAATAGCAACTACATAATTGAGATTGTATGTAGAGCAAGTCGTGGAATGTGCATGGCGAGATGCAACTTTCTTCGATAGCCTCTCGGGAATGCGAGGTCGGTAGAATCGTTTTCAACATTTTCAATAAAGCAATTGAGCATTCTTAGAATCCTGCATTGATCTATGAATAGATATCTTTCTAAAATAGGCGTTTAATCGGCGATGTTGGAATTTCCATTTGTGTGACGCATATTTCACGACCTTGCAACGCAATTAAGTGAAATTTCTCCATTAAAAATTACTATCGCGAGCATAAACGTGTAAATATGTCGGACGTGGTTACGGTCTAATTGTGGACTTTAAGTGGATTTTTTCACATAAAGGGAATGTAATAAAAAGCGAAAATAACTAACGGAAGTGTAAACTCATAATCTACGCATTGCATACAGTGTAGATGCATTTCCGTATAATATTATGAAAATATTAGGCTTTCTTCCTTAGGAAGTAATAATAGTTATTAACTAATGTTAAAAGGCAATTTAAGAAAATTCGTAGATTACGAATTTTCGTTGATAATGCCAAATTAGTTGTACGACAAGAAATGGGACACATATAGTAATATAATAATATAATCGCACGATCTAAATTTTGGTATATATATATATATATATATATATATATATGCCCTTTATGTTAGAATTGGATTGTAATCTTCTCTTTGTGCAAGCAAAATGGTTCTCGTACGAGAACGGCGGCGGTTGAATTTCTATCGCAAAAGGCTATTTGTATCGCCCCCAGATGCAATTAAATATAACTTTGTGAGCAAAGTAAACGCGATGGCGAAAATCAAGTTATCCTTACGGAATCGCATTAATATTCATCAGCCCCGGCAGCATTGTGTATCGGAAGCGTAAGAAACTAACGCGCCTAACTCAAAACGAATTTTTGAAGCGTTTAACAATAATATAGTATTCCATGCACGCGGAAAGGAACAATTTTGTTATTAAATAAAGGAATAATTTTGTTATCTAAAAATAATTTTATTGAACCATGAAAATAATTATGCAGGATATTCCAACTGGTTGCTAGAATGTCATAAGTTTTTACAGTATTGTACATTATGTTTGAGATTCTTATCTGTATCTAGCTAAATTTTTAGATACTTCAGTAAAACTGTTCTTTCCAACATGTGTCCCCAACTCTTTTAACGTAAAAGAAATAATTTTGCTAAAGTATCTAAAAATAATTTTATAAATCAATTTGTTCACGCAAATGTATAAACTTATCTTCATCGAGTTGCATTAGTAAATGTTTGTATTAACAAAAGAAATAGTCGAATTTACATCAGAAAGATGTGCCCTGCCATTTTTCTTTCTCGCATCTCATTTCGCTTTGTTGTGCTCGCGTCTTGCGAGAGATCTCTCTTGTGTGAAATGGGTGGCGAAGTTTCGCTGTACAAACGCTCCGTCGAGTGAGTAAGAGAAAGACGCTTTCATCCGCGACGAGGATTTATTGGCTTGAAAGAATCGACCCTTTTGATGCATCTCACGGTGAACTCACGCGAAGCGTGCGCCTTTCACAGAATATATCCTCGTCTCAAATAGCTATAACTAACCAAACCGTGCATCAGAATCTTGCACGCTACATTCCCCGATTCCCGCTAATTCAGACAGGCATATAAATCCCGTTTCAAGAGGATCCGACGGAGGCTCATACGCATCATGTTTTACGCAACATTCGAGTATCATCGAGTATCATAATTAATTATTCGCAACATTTAATCACTGATCAAATGATGCTCGCGTGATTTCACGATGATTCAACGTGATTCTGGATTAACGAGCATGATTTCGCAAATCAGATGCGATATCTTCTAGGTAATTATATTCTTGTCAAAGAAGCTCTTCACCTTCAAGCTATATATTCTTCCTGCCTAATAGAAATAATATGTTAACATCACGTTAACTTAACATGTTAACTTAAATATATAAAACTTAAATACTTGAATTAAATAATCACTACGAACTAAACGAACTATTTAATCAAGTTAACAACATTTTTACTCGCTATACTTGAACTTTAAAATTATATAATAACGTATGATTGACCCAAATATTTTGATAATACAATTTTATAATTAATATGTAAATTTATAAATTTATGTCGAGCATTTTTAATTTATGTGGATTTATTTGTAATTTCGTATCATTCCTGTTTCGCGCATTAATATATGGTAATAGTTAAAAATAAAAGACTAAATAATATGGAGAAACTTTACTAAAATAATTTTTAAAAAAAATCGGAAGTTTCCGTTTTTTTTTTTCATTTTCCTCCACATTGTAGTGCTTGAAAGATCACGAAATCGCGTGCAGCATTCGCGAGTCGCGTGATTCGTCGATTAAAAGACGATTCCTGACATGCATGTAGGTTTTGACCTTTGACTAACTATTAAAGGAAGCGTTTAAGTGAGAGTCATAATAAGACGTTGTTTTAGTCGACGAGGATGCAAATCGATAGAAATGTTTTTCACAAATTCGCCAGCATTACATGCCAAATTGTAAATTCCAAACTTCCGATTCCGCATAGCAACAACACATTGCGATATAATTATTATTGCATCAAAAGAGAACATTTTTCATTCACTCTTAGTGTTCAATTCTTCGATATTCGTAATTAAACTTTTATCATGTTCGTTCAAATCATTACTGTATTTATATTTGGATTTGTGTGTATAAAATAAACATCCGATTAATATAATAAACAAAAATGTTACTTTTTGATTATCTTCGATATTTACTAATATTTTATCTTATTTTCTGCTAATCAAATATTACATTTTGAAATCACACAACTTCCTCACAAAAATATGCTTTCTCAAGTTCCACTAAATTTACGGAAATTTAAAAAAATTGAGAAAACCTTATAACGTACATTATTCGTGATTTTAAAGTTGGAGGAAGCGTCTTCACTTGAAATGAGATCATACAGTCTATAATATGAATTCTTACAAATTGACGTAAAACGAAAAACAAAATAAAAGTTTTATTGAAAAATAATATTTATTTTTATAACAATTATAATAAATTTTGTCAGTTCTCTTTTAGCTTATATTATTATTACCATATTTTCTAACAAAATGCAATAAATTGAGGATACTCTGTACTTATTGCCAAGTCTGTAGAAGTGAGTTCCTGTTTTAAAAAATATGAAAATATAAAAAATGTTATTGTGCAGTTTTTCTATTACATGTATGTTCTGCTTCAGAAATTACTAGGAAGTTGTTATAAAGTCGACTTTCGTATACAATGACCTAATAAAAAGTATTTCTTAGCCATTCTGATTGTAAAAAAGCAAAAGGAGGAAAAGTTTTCTGAATTACCCATACGCTTTTACAATATTCATGATAGAAAATACTCGCTTGAAAATATTTGCATACACTTAAATACGCAAATGTGATCTTAATCTGTCTTTTGCCGAGCTTTGACATTTGTACCGTACAATTTTTCCACGCATGCTGTAACGGATGAATAAAGCGACACGAAAGGTCGGAATGAAAATTAATAATGTCGTGAACCAACGTGACGTTACACGGACGCAAATCCGGCGACTGGACGTCTCGCACATCCGCGCACCATTTACGCAAATGCGATACGCACGAAATGCCATTATGCATTCAGCGATAACGCATGTCACTCGCAAACGGCAGCACTCTACTAATGTTGATTCTGTATATAAAAAACTACTAAACTACATGCGGTTGCCTTTGAATAGATTTTCGTGTTACGCAAATACCCGATATCCTTATTCACCTCCGAGAAATAACGAAGTTTCTACAGAATGGAAATAACTTCTCGAATCCTCGATGCTAATTGTAAATATAACGAATCGATTTATGGAACCGAGTCCTTACATTTACATTCAACATTAGCCTTTCCATTTCGTTCCATGTCATTTTCCCTTCAATATTCTCTGCAGTTAAAAAGTAACTGTAAATAGTATTAAAACAGTCGTCAATTACAAGTACATGACATCAAAGATACTTAAGAGCAGCATTAAACTTAATTAGAAATGTTCAGTGATGTGACGAACTTAGGGAAGACTTATGATACCACGCTAAAAGAAAAATGGAAGATGAAGTATGGAGCGAGACATAGCTCGATTTATAATGTGACGCTAAATGATGACATATTTGCGGCACGATCGCAACAAACACGAATAAGCACGGTCAACCGCGTATGTACATATCGAAAATAATTTAATCGGCTGCTATACGTGACGAATGATGAAAGCGCAATGCATGTAATTAGCAAATACATCGCGTAAGTATCGGTCGTTGTAACGCCCGCTCGCTCACCAACGCACAGTTGAAACGGTCGCGTCGGCAAATAATTGCATCCCCTGTATCCCTCTTTTCCCTCTGCCCTCAAGCTCCCGCCTCGAGTTACACAAAAGCGTGCGATTGCGCGCCCGGAGTGATCTGCCTAATTATAATTCGCAATTATGCGGCGCGCACGGTTGAGTTTCAAATCTCTCTACCACGCCCAACGTTCATATATGTATTTTACAGAAAGAACTTTTGCCGCTCATAATACTGGATGCATTAAATTAAGTTTACATGTTTCATCGCTCGGAGATATGGCGCAAGTGTATCGCGAAAGTACGTTGTTACAGGAAGCCGAAAATTCCTCCACTTTCAACGGGAATTTCATTCACTCGTAGTTAAATTTAATCCGCTCTAAACTATTGTAGTGATGATACGATTTACATCGTAATTACATCCTTGATGGTCTTGTAGTCTGGGAAGGAATTTCAGATGCATCGCTTATTTTATAGCATTATTATTATACCGCAGCATATTAATGCTGTGCGGAAAATAAGACAAAAATAGCGATGATAATTTTGTGAGCCTTAAAATTGAAAATTAAAAAATTCTTCTCTCTTAAAATAAAACATGTAAAAATTCTAAATCTATTTGCTTGATCTATTTCGCAAAAGCAACACGGCAAAATAACCCCGCTCGCTAAACACGAAACCCTCAGGGAACGTTACATTTTGATTGTACTTAGTAAATTTGTGACGTTTTATATATATAGATTCATAAAAGATTTTATAAATATTTAAAAGTAACGTTTTATTTGCGTTATTCCATGAAACGTGTCAGAAACGTTGCATTTTCTCTTTAAATATGACATTTGGAAGGTCATAAAAGAAATGTTTCGTGATGTGAAAATAACATTTTGTGTAAAACATTTTCTGTGCAACTTAGAAAAACATTACCTCAACGTTACATACATAATGCTTCTGAAATATTCATTTTGCCACCTATGAGCAGTACGCAATCTCACTAGATGAAAGTGGTGATGGCGCATTCTCTCGTAATTAAAATCCAACCATGAATAGAATAAAAGGCAACATTATGAAATTTTTATTCCTGTTCTAATTAAATAATTTTTTGAAGATAATCAAATTTTCTTATGGATAAAGAGAGCTCGCCTTAAAATTTAGAAAATTATTTTACAATTACAATATTATCTTGAAGAAAAATTTTCTTTTATATTTTTCTTAAAGTAAGTTTTAAGATTATCTTAAACAAAAGTTTAAAGTGTCCAAATTCACATTACAAAAATGTTACAATTTGAGTATTTCTAAATCAAGCGGATCATTTCTTGTTCCTAGAAAGTTACAGAAACATTTCTAGAACTAAAGTAATATTCTTGTTATAAGATCGTAGGCAAAATTTACAAATGTCACAGAAACATTGCAAATGTGATGTCGCATAAGGTAATTGACTTAGGACATTTCTGATTCCTGGGACATTACCAAAACATTTATGCGACAAAACGCAAACGTATGGTTACAAAAACGTAATGTTACAAAAACGTTGTTGCGACATAATTTTGTTTAGCGAGTGTTATAATTCCATAATTATTTGTTAATTATTTATCATAAAATCGACAAATTTGTCGAATTATTTCTGCTATTTGCCTCATTATAATCTAATTCGACTATGCTTTATTGCATTTTAACATACAGAAGCGGTGCATTTGATGTTGGTTCCGCTCAGAAAGTCAGCCGTGTGAACTAACGACGCGGGTCGACGTACGCGCGCGCTAGTCAGGTTCGCGTGCAGCATCGCAAATATCGTCAGCGAAACTGCCTGCATTTCCCGTGCTTTTATCCTCGTTCCCGTATTTTTGTCGTTGATCACTGCCGAGAGAAATATTCCCGGGGAAACGAGAATGCATTATCGATATTCGAATGTATAATATCAATATGCAGTAGGAACATAATCTCTATACAGGCTAGGCCTTTTCGCGATGCCTGAAGGAAATTTTGATGCAAAAATAGCGATAATATTCATAAAAAATATCATATTGGTTTACCGATGATACAGAGTGTCGCAAAACATTACCATAAATCATGCTGCAAACTGCGAAACAATTTGCACAACACCAATAGTATTTAATTTATATTATAATCGAATCATGAGGCTCGTAAATTATTCCTTTCGGTTTACAATTTTGAATTTTAAAAAGTTTCGATTTTATAGTTGAAAAATTATTCATACAAGATTTTTTTTTTTACTTATTTCCTTTTTCTGATACTTCAATATGAAATTTGATAACACACATTTAAAACATGAACGTTCCAATGATTTTATGTTTGATAACGTTCGATTTCGTTCTCATTTCAATATGTGTCTTCGTTCCATAAATTTACAATTAAATGGATACTCTCGAAATTCGCATTGGTTATTCGTGCTTTTTTTCCGGCTGTCACATCACAGTTTGCTGGGCAGACTCGCCACTCTCGCCGCGATTCCAATTGTTCTCCGTAGAAATGCTCCGTATTGTCGTGGTATCGTTAACGCGATTATTAAAGCATCTATGTTCTGCGAAGCGCAGATAAATTTCGGAATGTACGTGTATTAGTAGAGTCACCAGTCATCAGCGCGTAATCAATTTCTCCAGCGCGACAATGACCAAAATATAATTAATTACTGGAAATTCCAAGGGAATTTGCCTCCTCACGAAACTGTTATCTCCTTCTCCTTCTTAACACCATCAACTAATGGCGCAATGTAAAGCATAATACATCCTTCGAGTGTAATTAACCACCTAATCACGAATTATGGCATCCTGCTCGTATTCGCAATCAAGTTCTGTTCGTGAAACTTCGTCTCACTCTAATATCTTTGTTGATTATAAACGGCGCTATTATTAGTGCTATCAACAAGTGACGATATAATATTTATTTAAATAACAAATATACCTCGGAGGTAAAGTAATAAACCAAATGTTATATGTTAATTGTACAATTATGCAAAAATTATACATAAAGTATTTTTACATCTGAGCTACGAGAAAATTCCTCTTTCTTAGAGATATATTGGAAACAATAGCTTCGTATTTGTTTAAAGTTCAAAGATAATTTTAAGATATCGATTAATTCTCAACCATCCGCACCTGAAATTCGTTCTGAAATATCGAATTTGCACAATGTAAAGGCGCACGATCCGTTGCGGCATACCGCCTTGAATAACAGTAAACGCATGACGGTCGATGAATACAAATCGAATGAGCTATCGCGACGTGGCATTGCACCTTCCAGACGTCTCTTCTCCTTTCCACGCCGCTGCGCGCACGTATCTTCACGAGCGGACTTTAAAATTGATAAAATACGACGTTAAGCGTATACATGACTGTCGTCACATGTTTGCTCCGTGTCATCCTGTGTATGTAAGCTACATCGTCCGCAATGTGAATTGTGTGACGATACAACTTTCTTACGTAATACGACGATATTATGTTAAGGGGAAGAAAAAATTATTTTGAAATAAATTTCAGAATACTGATTATACTAATTATGAATCAATAATTGAAGGGTTAGATAATAACATGCTACAACTTTATCTTGTAGATTTTTTCCTTTAAATAATTTTGCTACGAGAAAACATATTTACAACGATTAGATCTTATCTTCTGAAGGTTCTAAATAATTCGTGATTTATTTCAAGTAGTTACGATTTTTATAAAAATCAATTATTTCAAGCTCAAAGTCAAAATATAGACATTCACTCGTGTATACATTTTTCATAATTAATACGAGGATTTAAAATATGCTACAAGAACTTTATCTTAAGACGGGATGTAAGGGTAAAAAAAATAGGTATTTTTACGAAATATGAATTTCTGAATTTTTTGCGAGAATTATTATCTTGACTCAAACAGAATTTTAATTAATCTTACACGTATATTACTGAAAGATGCAATTTTTCATCAAAAAACTGTTTTCTTTTTGTAAAAAGGAAAATTGATGGCTCTGAGAAAATCTTTAAACAAAGACTAAATTTATTAATATATATTTCAAGAATATGTTGGGCTCTTAGTTTCAGATCAACTGCATAAAAGCTATGTCATTATTGTTATTGGTGTCAACAGTTACTGCTACTATTAATTAATATTTTTAATTAAAAATTTTACGTAACATGCATTAATAAATAAATAAATAGCCGTCAAAGTCGTTGTTTGAGTCAAGTTCAGATTTTCCAAAGGAAAAAAAAGACATATAAAAACAAATATCTTTTTTATCCTTCTGTAGCGTATATCCTCTTTTAAAGATTTTTTCGTTCAATAATTTTTCGCTACGAAAAAACATGTTTACGACGATGTTTCAATCAGATCCTACCTTCAGTTCTAAATAACTCGTTATCTATTTCAAACAGTTACTATTTCCATAATAATCAGTTTCAGCTCGAAAGTTTCAATCGAAATGTATAATATATAGATATTCAATCGCGCATGCATTCTTCATAATCAAACTTTGAATTACGTGATGTGCATGTCTTATCAAACTGCTTAGAAATTTCATGAGATTTCTTCAGAAATATGAATATAAAATACGTATATAAAAATATGAGTAAAAATACTAAAAATAGAACACACCCATTTCATAATTTGATTTTTCTTATCCATTTATCCATTTATTATTTTTTTTTTAATCATTTAGCAAGCTTTCAATGTCGGTGTCTTTTGGGATAATTTGAAAGAAATTTGAATCACGTCAATCATTTTATTTCAAGATGCGGTTTTCGCGATCAAAATCGTTCTCAGCAACTGCGTTGTTTATACGACGCGGCTGACGGAAAAGATAAAACTGTGAAACCATATCGCAGCGTACGCAAAGTAGACTGTAAATCCTCGTCGCGGTAAATGGCGGAAGAGGCGACGAGTCGCTACACACCGCGAAACGTGATTACGTGGCGATAAAATGTTTTGCATCGCGAAGCGCGTGAGAATATGTAACCAACGTACAACACGATGCGAGGACGTCGCGGAAGTTTGCTTCGTGTGGAAGTTTTGAGACGCCGAGACGGAGGAACACAGACGGCGCGACAAAACGTGCCCGTTGCAAGAAAATACGATAGAAGGAAGAGAATAGACGAATGAATGCGTGTGTGCGAGCGTGCGTGCGTGCGTGCGTGCGTGCGTGCGTGCGTGCGTGCGTGCGTGCGCGTGTGAGTGTGTGAAATTAGTCATAAATAAGGTATCGAATGACGTAAATCAACCCACGATGGCTGATTGACTCACAGGTGAAAGGTGTTCTTTGAAGCTTCGTCTTATACTTATATATTTCCCGTGGATTATGTCTTTCCCTTTCCTTTTCTTTTTTTCTATTAGAATAATTCAATTACAATAATAGTTATTATTATTAACATACAATAATAATAATGGACTGTAACCGCTTCTTTTGAGCATCTTTTACAGGAACTTTCCCTTGAACAAATGAAAATTAGTATCCTACAAAGCAATTGCAAATCCAGGATTGAATTCACGATGTTTCTTTCAGCGATGCATTCTCGTGACTCTTTGTATTATATGTATATGTCGCAAGCGAGCGACGTTTGATAATAACTAAACACGCGCCCGTCTGACGTTTATTGCGATTTTACAATTGTATAATTATTTGCACGTGCTCGCTGAGAATACATTTACCTGAGGTGTTACATAAAGAAAGCATCGACTGCTTTTTTTTTCATCCCGCCATCTTTCATTACACCGCAAAATTTCCACATATTACATAAACGATGTATTACGGAAAATTACACCGACATTGTTTAATCGTCTCTGTCGGACGACACTTTTACGACGCGTTTCAACACCATCGCTTATAAACGAATTAAATAAATGCTCTTTTTTACGCATTCCATTGCGTATTTCACAGGCGCGTTATTAAAACCACAAAATATCGTCGCGAAAAGGTCATTACACGATGTGATTGTTTCGTTATGAACGATCGATCGTGTCTATCTTTACGTTCAATAAATTTGCAAGCACGAATACATGTGAACCGAGATGTCCCCAGGAAAAAAGACTGCAGGATTTTGTTCCTTCACTTTTCACGTTATTAAACTTGCCACGTTCGCGTGAAACATGCGTGTTTCTTTGTCCGTCATTTCATCGTCGCGAGCCATACATTTTTCCCCGAAAACTTCGTGGTATGGAGTGGCTTCATTTCATGCTGGGAGCGAACGGGCTGAATCGTCCGTAATTACGCGCGCTTAGTCTTTTTCGATAGACGGAAAATACAATTTTCCCTCCACACTGAATGCTAATTGGAAGCCGGAAATGAAATTCTTCGCGAGATTCACCCGATGTGCTTAATTGTGCCAATTCGCGATGAAACGCACGCATGCACGAAAGAGAGAGAGAGAG
>Ga0157364_1006117_pt1 | contig 12332 bp, 10 predicted proteins | sample AttsexASBM2_FD_111476 | JGI IMG/M metagenome (GOLD analysis project Ga0157364, IMG submission 111476) | Fungus gardens microbial communities from leaf cutter ant in Ribeirão Preto, State of São Paulo, Brazil - Atta sexdens ASBM2 | ecosystem: Host-associated > Fungi > Mycelium > Unclassified ...
TGAGTGACACAAGAGAACTCAATAGAGTTCCTAATACAAAGTAGTCTACCTTATATACTATTACCCATGGTCCATGCTAGCTACTGTGCACCCTACCCTAAATAACCATGAGTATAACATGAGGCCAACATGTGTTGTCCATGCTGTATGATGTCACTTTGTTCCAGAACCTTCTACTTCCTTCTCCCAAGCCCCATGATCAGTCTTGTGACTACACCATCAATTTGTGACTGATGTGACAGTGTGACAGATAAACCCTAACCCAAGTTGTTCTAAAAATAGAAAAATAAAAGAAAAACAAAACAAAATAAAATAAAATGAAAAGTGGAAATAAAAGTCAAGTCCATCATCAACGATCTTGACAGCATCTCTAAGCCAATCTTACAGACTTTCACCCCCAGTGTGAACTATGCCTGACATATGGAAGGAAAAATTCCCAGGGTTAAACTTGAGGAAAGCAATGAAGTAGCTTAAAGACTCTATTGAGATTCCAATATTTGTTATACCTTTTATACTCATGAAGAATATGTTATCTAGACTCAATTGGATAAACTCTGTATAGACAACTGAAATTCTCTTTAGGGAAAAATCTTAGATAATACTTGCCTATAGGAGTATGATTTGTAATAACTCTTATCACTCTTGCACATAGGGAATTTGAGTGTCCAATCAATTTTAACCAAGCATTATTTTTTATATAGGTGGACTTGATAGAAAGAAAGTCATTGTTGAGTAAATCAAGGAAATAATTCTTCTTGAAGTCTGATGCTTGGAACATCATTTTCTAGTTTTGAATGATTGAGTTGTATTCATTTTTCATGCTAAAGTCCTGTGATAATTTACATGGGAACATTAGTTTGAGATTGTATTTCTTTGTTTCTTTGTCAATAATCAAATGATGAATCCATTTGGTATTACTAGAGCAATCCCAGAATTCAATGGAGTTATAAGTGTTCTTTTTGAAAAAAGCTCTGAGATCTTAAGCTATGGCAATAGACTGAAATTGATAAGAATGAGATAATAAATCAAATATACACCTTGCTGAATAGATTGCATTAGTAATGACTATGATGTGTGATACATCAGTAACCTGGACCACTTGATTAATTCTGTATCTAATTGCAAACAACTCTATCTTAGTTGATGTGACATTGACAGCATGATGAATGGTTTTAGTGACAATGTTTGATTTTAAATGAACATAGGCTATAAACATGGTGACATTGTTTTTGATATCTTGTAGGGAGTCTTTGAAAATTTTATTGAGTTTTCAGAGATGGGCAGTTTTGATATCATTGATTTTGTGGTCTACTGTATTGAAAGAAAATTAAGGCAATTATTGGTATCTATAATGGAACTTTTGACTTTAAGTTTTTACTTGGAGGTCAAATTTTCCAAGGAAAGGCAATATAATGTTGAGTTTTTGAATTATGATGTTCCAAAAATGACTTGGTTATATGATTTGAGAGCAAGGAAGCTATTCTCATTTGTTGACAGCCACTGATCTTGTTTAGATAGAGGTAAATAAGAATGAGACCTGTAATAGTCTCAATTTCCCAGGTGTGAGATATTCAAAAAGCTCCAGTAATCTATAAGACAGCTCTTCATTGCATTTTTCTAAGTTTCTTGAGAAGATGGGATAGAAGGGCATTCTTGAAGTACTATAGTGGGAGACTGTAAAGAGCAATTGGAAGAATATATGTTCTGTATAATAGTTGTTTGTAGGAGAGTGACAAACTTCTAGTGGAATTATCTAACATTTTCATGCCCTTGATTGTTAAAAGAGTTTTGTTTGAATAAAAGCAAATGTGTAGTTGAAAGAATAGTTTCTTGTCATAATGAGAACATTATGAATATTGACCTCAGTATCTCTGAGATATTTTAAGGCCAATTGATGTTTGTTTGAATTAATGTTAATCATAAAGCAAATACTACTATTATTAAAGAATGAAAGGTAATTAATGTCTTTGTAGTTTAAAATGTCTTTCCTGAGAGAAAAATGCAAATGAATGAGCTAAATATTAATATATGTAATTACTCTGGGATGTTTGTTGTTATTTGACAATTACCTAGAAAAGGTTATCTAGACAGGATAATTGGAAGTACCAATGATTTTGTCATCTTCCTCATTAGACAAACTTGGGATGGTTTGAATAAAAGACTATAGTGGCTTTTAAATGAAGAAAATATCAAATTCTTTTTTGTTTTCTAAAGTTATCTTGGTAAGTAGTCTGTTCTTACAAATGTTCTGTGAAAATAATTGGAGATTTTCAAAATCATAAACTTGTCTTGCTTATAGCTAAGCAGATTGATTTACCTCTATTTTTATGAAGCTCTTGATATTTTTTGCATGTTATTCTTTGTTAAACCTGTGTCTTTATAACAGACATGTATTGTTATTTGCTTGATGTTTACCTTTGCAGTTAATACACTTGAAGCTGTGTAGACACAGTTTATCTTTCTTGGTTTCAAGTCTTAGCAGGTTTATTTTGAAGTTCACTTTGTAATACCATGCTAAGTTATGGTAGTGTTCTAATTTGTGTGGTTTATTGTACTTGACACATTTTGATCCATGAGCATAACAAGAGAATATCATATGCCCCTATTTCTAACAATTCTTATATTGAGATATCCCTGAGTTCATGTTAGTGCCTTAGATAGTAGTAATATAGTTTTCTACATTGAAATATCTGTTGATTAAAGACTTAGTCTTTGAACTGCTTTAAGTATCTCATATATTAATATAAATGACAGCTATATCTAATTTAGAAAAGGCTTCAATGACTCTTGATTTTGAAGTGAGAACCACATTGTTAAAAATGTGGATGGATTGTAATTTTTTTTATAACATCAGAGGAGATAGAAATATTAGTATTCTTAATAATATATAGAATATCCAAGATCTTGAGGTAAGACTTAGATTGGGATAATCTAGGTACCATAATATTGTTGGAATTAATGATATTAACATTCTTAATATATTTCTTGATTGTATTGAAATCTAACATAGATGTAACTTCGTTAGTGGTGACTATAAATCCTTTATGGTTAGCCCAAATGAAGTTAGCCATAGTGTCTGATTTAATATCTTTAAAAGCTCTGTTTATATTAGTAATATATTTGCATAACAAAACTATGATATTTTTTAAGTTTGCTGAGCTTATAGAAATTAAAACCTGTTTTCTTGAAGAACCTTTCTGTTACGACCTTAGCTAAAGCTCAGATTGCAAACTTAGGCAAAGGTTGAGAAGAAGTAAGGGGATTGTGCAATTGGTAAAGCATAAGGATACAGGAATGTATCTATGCTATTTATGTGAGTCCATAGTTCAGCAACAAGACATACGTGAGGATTAAGACATGAGAAAACTACAAGAATAAAGCAAGGTAACAACACCTACTGCATAAGGCGCTGACTGAGACTACATGTGGCACAGCTAATCATATCATCATACCCTTTACCCTTATCCATGCATTCTCCAGGAGGCATCGATTGTAACACTTTCATTGTCATGTTGAATCTAAGTTTGTCTTTTTTTGGTTTGTTTATCAATTTTTGTATCTCTTTGATTTTCTTAGTTGAGAGATTAGAAAGTTATTCTTGATTTTCATTATTTCTTTGATATTATCCAAAGATGCCTGGGTATACAACCAATTATTTTAAATGTTCACATGTTTGTTAGGATTTTTTCCTTTATCTTTGTAAGATTTTGATTTCACAAGAACCTTCTTGCTTGGTCTTGAAGAAATAAGAAGGAGAATCCTTGAAATATTGGCTTTCTTGCTAGAGCTGTTTGATTCTTTCTTATAGTCCAGATCACTCTTAGCATTTTTTGGCTTTAATTGAGCTGAGACACATAAAGTTCTGTTGTTTTTGTTAGTAGTTAAAGCATCCCATCCCAATTCATAAATCTATAGATAGACAAAATAAGGTTCTAAGTAGCATAACTAGATCTTGCAATATGTGAGATATCTTTTTCCATTTTGCCATCAAAAAGTCTGTTTCTAATGAATTATATGATTTTATTAAGAGAAGTTATGATGTTGTTAGCATTAACTTCTAAATATTCATTTAAACTATAGATAGAAATAAGATGCACAAAATCATTCTATAGACTTGGATCAGCTGGTTGATTAGTTGATTAGGAAATTGATGATATTTCAAGACTATGAAATTAATATGTCTTTATGTTCAAATCATTGACACACTCTCCTTACTGTTCTAGTATATTTGCTGTAGCTGAAGCCTCATTAGTATTGTCAGACTTCTTTATCTCTGAGGACACATAAAACAAATAGAGTTCTTAAGATTCATTGATTTTAACTTGATTAGCCCAAAAAGGACTGTTATTAAGAGCTTGTACACTTTCTGCATAAGAAATGAATAAAATATTTGAATACACAGACAACTCTCTAGAGTTGTTAGTGCTAGAAATGTTGGACTAATCTCTTGGAGTATTAATCTCCATGTCTATATTCATGTTGTTATAAGTTGGTAGATTGAATAGTAAATTGAAATTAAAAGAATACAATATATTCACTAATTCTTTATTGAGCACTACCATACAAGATGGTGGTATAAGAGAAAAAAATGATGGAATTATCTTATTTTCCTTTCTAATTTCTATTTTTATTTTTATTTTTATTTATTTTCTTATTTTGAACTTAGGATTAGTGTTATAGTGTGACATCACATATGATTGTCACAACTATCACAACTGTTACACATTCATCACACATGTCATGGCTATGGTCACATAATCACATGGTATATAAAAGGATATAAAAAATTCCAGAACAATAATATTATATAGTATATTTATTATATGTTAATCTTATAAATAATGCATGGTTTTTAGGGGAGGTTGATATTGGTCTTTTACAGACCACTAACTAGTGTATATAAGGTAGATATATTGTACTAGGAACTCTATTAAGTTTTCTTATATTAACTTAATACAAGGTTTTTTTTGACTTAACTTTGAGTTTTGAGTTGTAACAATGAGAGATACTATTAGTAACAAAACTCAGAGAGAATTTTAGATAAAGGTTGCTTATAAAAAACCTACAAATTATATATCCAAGTTTAGAGAGATGTTATGAACTTTAGTATTATAACTCAAGTCTAAGGGTTAAAACAGAAGACTACTCTTGTATTGAGTGACACAAGAGAACTTGATAGAGTTCCTACTACAATCTAGTCTACATTATATATCTTTTTGTCAATAGTCTGTACTAAGCTAATTCTAGCCTACTCTAAAGACTACGTTTCATCCATAAGGCCAATATACCATTACCATGTTACATGACCTCATCTTATTCCAGAACCTTCTATACCTTTCTCTGTATCATGTGAGCATGAGACTATTGTGACTGTGACTGATATGTATCCTCTTCTTTGTCTAGGTCTAGAATAAAGAAAAAGAAGTAGAAAAATAAAATAAAATAAAAAGAAAGAAAAGAAGAATAAAATAGAACCAAGTCCATCATTTGCAACTCTGACATCATCCTCCCCTCAAGATTTCTCCTCCAGAGGAACTGATTTCCATTTTTGCCAATTTCTCTCCAACTTCTTTAAATACTCATCCTCCAACTTTCTATTGTTCCAACCAAACAATATCTTTACTATATACTTCCCCAGCAACTCACTCCTTCTGAGCTCCTCTACATTTGGATTTAACTTTATCTTCCACATCTTATCTACTCCTTCTTGTTATCTTATTTCTGCACTTATTCTTCCTTCAAACTCATCCACTAATTCTCTTGTATTCTCTAAGTCCTCTTTCTTTTCCCATATATCATTCTCTGCTGTAAACCCCTTTCAATGTACTAAGTACTTCTCCACTCCTCATATCTTCCTCTTGTTCAATATTTTTTCCACTTTCTATTCTTTTACTTCTTCCACTTCCACCAGTTTCAATTCTTCTACTCTTTGTTCCTTCACTGGCTCCCCATATTTCACTACTCTACTCACATTAACCACCAGATGAATCCTCATAGAGGTCAGTAGTCTCAACTTCACTACATTATTTAACACCACTTCCTCTATCACATACAGTCCCACATATCTCTCTATTAACTTCTTTGTTAGTCTTTTCCTAAATACTAAATCCCTTGTACTCAGCATTACTTTATCTCCCTTCTTCCATATTTCAACCTCTCTTCTCCCTTTATCTGCTTGCTGCTTCATTTCTTCCTGAGCCTTTCTTAATACAGCTCCTGCTTCTTCTTGCACCTTCCTCATTCTTTTTGCAAACTCCATTGCTTTCTCTATCTTTTCTTTTCTTCTAATATCCACTCCTATTCTTAATTCTCTTCCATAATTGGCCATGAAAGGTGATGCCTTTGTTGCTGAATGAACTTTATTATTCACTGCAAACTCTGCTGTTGCCAGTCACTCTGGCCAATCTCTCTGTTTATACTCTGTAAAGAACCTCAAGTACTGTTCCAACTTTTGATTCATTCATTCTATTTGTGAGTGGAATGCCATTGACAACCTTGTCTCAATTCCCAACATTTTGTTCAACTCTTTGATCAACTCCACTGCAAACTGTGGTTCTCGATCACTAATTACACTTTCTGGCAATCTGTGCAATTTCCACATGTTATTCCAAAACAACCTTGTTAAACCCTCTGCTGATGTTTCTTCTGTTGTTGCTACAAAATGTGCTATTTTTGACAACCTATCACACACTACCAATACTGCATTCTTTCCTGCTACTAATAGTAACTTTGTAATAAATTCCACTATCAAATGTGTCCACATCTTCTTTAGTACCTCATTTGTCATCAACTTTTCTGCTAGTGCCTCCATTCTATTTTTCATCCTCTGACACGCATTACATCTTTCCACATATTTTCCAATGTCTTTCGTTACTCCTGGCCACCAGTAATTTCTCATTACCCTACCCTTAACTCTTCATCCTTTGGTATGTATACCTTTTCTTCTTTTAGCACCAAATCTCCTTCCATCTGCCATTCATCTCCTCATACTACCTTAACTCCTGCATTCTTCATCTCTTCTACTACTCTAATTATCTTTTCATCTTTACCCCTAGCTTTTTTTATTTTTTCTACTATTTCTACCTTAGGTCCTTCAATTACTACTTCTAATAAATTATAAATCCAATTATTCTTGATAAATACTTGATTCTAATTGTCTTTTTCTATACCTACTTTCTAGTCCGGTCTTCTACTTAAACTATCAGCCTTCCTTATTTTTACTCCTGGAACATGTTTTAATGTGAAATTAAATCTTGACAAATATAACACCTATCTTGCTTGTTGTCAATTCAATTTCTATGTCTTCATAAAATATTCCAGATTTTTATAATCATTCCACACTTTGAAACTGAATTTTGTGCCCTCTAACAAATATCTTCATGCTTCCAACCCTCTAATAACTGCCAACATTTCTTTATTGTGAATTTCATAATTTTTTTCTGTTTCATTCAACAATTTAAAGAGATAAGCCACCAGCCTCCATATTTCATCCTCACACTCCATTGACAATACTCCTACTGTCACAAAATCTGATGTGTTTACTTCTATTCTCATCTTTTTATCTAAGTCAGGTGCCCTCAATACAGGTTCTGTAGTGAACTGTTTCTTCAACATTTCAAATGACTCTTCCTGTTTCACTCTCCATTTCCACTTCTAATCTTTCCTCGTTAGCTCATGTAGTAGCCTTGCTATCTGAGTGAAATCCTTTATGAATCACCTATAATAGTTAGCTAACCCTAAAATTTTCTGTACATCTTTCATTGATTTAGAGGTTGGCCAATCTAACACTGCTTTCATCTTTTTTTCTTCCATCTTTATCCTATCCTTGCCTATTACCACTCCTAAAAATCCTACTTCTCTGACCTTCCACTTACACTTCTCTGGTTTCACATATAAATCATTTTTTTTCATCCTTCTGACCACTTCCTCTACTATCTCATTATGCTCTTCTTCCTCTTCTGTTCCAACTATTATGTTGTCAATAAAACTAGCCACTTTTTTAGTATTGATTAAATCTCGTAAGATTTCATTTATCATCACTTGGAATGTTACTGGAAAGTTTGTTAGCCCAAAAAACATAACCATTGGTTCAAACAACCCTTCTGGTGTTATAAAGGCCACTTTCCAGTTGTCTTCTTCCTTAATCCTCACATTGTTGTATCCCTACCTCAGATCCAACTTTGTAAACATCTTTTTTGTTCCTATATTTTCTACTATATCTGAAATTAAGAGTAATAGATAATTGTTCTTCACTGTCCACTTATTTAGATATCTATAATCTTGTACCATTCTCTTTTTCCCATCCTTCTTTCCTACAAAGAACACTGGTGCCATCTATGATGACTTCAGCAGTCTTATGTATCCCTTCCTCATCTGTTTTTTGATAAACTCTCTTACTTCCTCTTTCTCTTCTCTGGATAATAGATACACCTTCCCTTTTCTTGGTACAAACTCTTCCTTTAGTTCTATTGCATAGTCCTATACTTTCCTTATCAGCATTCTTTTATTTGCTTTCTTTCCAAAGACCTTGATCCACTTATGAAATCTCTCTGGTACTAACTTCTTTGCTTCTTCTTCTGATCTTACTGTTTTCTCTTCTTCATCCCAAATTTTCTATTCTTCTGCTACTTGATTTATCTTTATTGTCTTTTCTTTTTTCTGTTTCTTCTGCTCTCTTTTTCTTTCTTTCTTCTTCCCTTTGTTTTTCCCACCCTAACTTTCCCTGTTTTGGTTTCCACTGCTTCTTACATTCCTCTGGACATCTTGTCATTTTAACCTCTCCTTTCTTCCAATCGATTTCTGGATTATGGCAAGCAAGCCATGGTATCCCTAAAATGATATTCCACTTTTGTTCTCCAATTACATCTATCTCTGTTCTTTCTCAATATTCTTGATAGTAGATATTGACTTCTACCATGTGCTCAATTGGACCTTCTTTATTGAACAAGCTATTCACATTTCTTATGTATATCGGTCTATCTATCTTCTTTAACTTGAATCCATGCTTTTTTGCAAATTCTGAGCTCATTACCAACTCTGTTGCACCACTATCTAACAATGCTTCTACAGTGATCTCTTCTTGTGTGTCAATTCTTTCTAAATCTATTCTTACTGTTATCTCTCTCAATAACTCTTTTCTCTTCACTTTTCTAACTTTGACTTTCTTTTTATTTCTTTCTTGTCTTTCTTTTTATTTTTCTTCTTTCGAGATTTTCTTTCAATCTTTTTTCTTAGTTCCCTCTAGATTTAATATACCAACTTTCATTCTAGGTAGTATAGAAAACTTGTTATTAGAATCTGGTTGAGGGCTTCTAGATTCTCCTTCTCTTTTAAACTGTCCAATTGTTTATGATTTCCCTCTTTTCTCCTCCTTAGTCCATATTCCAGCCTTCTATCATCCCAATTCTGTTTACTTCTCCCCTATTTCTGCAATGTCAGGCCATGTGCCCAAATTCTCTGCAAGCATAGCAATTTCTTCCTTGATCTATCTCTATTGCATAGGTGTCCCTTCTTGGTAGCCCCATTTTCTGTTTCTGTCACTGATTTCTGACTACTACTGTATTTGTTCTTTCTACTCCTTCCATTGGTGCTTACTATTGAGGCACTTCTTGCCTCTTTGGCCAAATCTGAGGCTGCAACCATTGTTGTCTTGAGACCTCTAATTATCTTGGGACTGGTGCCTTCTGTTGTTCTTTTAGTCTTTTCTCCTTCCTTTTACTCTCTCTCCTATTTCTGTTTAAAACAATGGCCCTTTTGTACCATTGTCCTATGCTTGTGGGAGGCCTCTCTGTTTCCATCAACTTCCTCCTAATTCCTCTGTTTATTTCTCTCTTAAATTCTTCTATCAGTGGTCTTCCCTCATACTCACTTCCTCTCACTGCTCTTTTGAACTTCTGCACAAATTCTTCCATTATTCTTCCTTCTTGCTCCATTTTCTTCAACTCTACCACTTTTACTGACTCTTTATCTCCTCCTCCAAACTCTTTCTTGATAATTGCCAAAAACTTCTCCACTGATTTATATTCCAATACTTCTTTCTTTAAATCCTCCAATACATTCTCCTTCCATATATTTGCTGACTCTTTCTGTACAAATGATAGTACCCACTGTACTTGCTCCTCTACTGTTGCTTCCATAATTCTTGCTTTGATATACAGCTTGCAAGCTGTCACAAATCCTAATATCTTTCCTGCTTCTCCACTAAATACTGGTGGCTTGGCTATCTCTCTGTGAGATCCCTTCCTACCTCTTCCTATTTCTCCTGCTCCTCCTGCCAACAATACCTGTATTTGTGCCTACATTAAAGTTAATTGTTTTTGCTGTTGATGAATGATAGTATGTAAATCATGTTGACTTATGCTGAAAGATAGAGATAAAGGTATTGTTGTGTTAAGAGGAAGAGCAGAACCTATGCTAGTCTCACTTTCTGATTTGTACTCAGACAAGGAAATCTCTATAAGTGATAGCAGGTCTTCTTTTTGCCTTGTCTACACTTTTCTACTAACTACAATCAACTACTGCCTTAGTTGAATTGTATACGATTTTGACCTAAGAAGATTATTCTACTCTAGATAGTGCCTGAAGAGCATCTGCCATCCCTCTGTATGTACAGACCACAAGTGGGCACTGCAGCACAAGGTTTCTACTATGAACATTATCTAACATGTCCATACAAGGTGTTATGTTTGTTAAGCACTAGTGGGCTTTGACACAAAACAAATGACTAGGATTCTCTCTCCTGGTTGGCATACTCTTTAAGCCTAGGGCCTGGTGTTATAAGACGGTAAAGTGTGGACAGACTTTAGTAGGACAGATATAGACAGTAGTATTATTATTAGTCTACAATGGGAGAAGGGCACATGACCTGGAAGTCATATTGTTATGACTTAAAGCTTAAGGTGTCAAGCAATAAGACAACTCTTGTATTGAGTGTCACAGGAGAACTCAATAGAGTTCCTAGTACAAAGTAGTCTACCTTATATACTACTACTCATGGTCCATGCTCACTACTGTGCACCCTACCCTAATGACCATGTGTATGACATGAGGCTAACATGTGTTGTCCATGCTGTATGACATCACTTCATTCCAGAACCTTCTACTTTATTCCCTCAAGTTCCGTAATCAGTCTTGTAACTATGCCCTCAACTTGTGACTGATGTGACAGTGTGACAGATAAACCCTAACCCGAGTTGTTCTAAAAATATAAAATAAAAGAAAATAAAGTGAAAAGAGAAAATAAAAAATGAAGTCCACCATCAACGATCTTGACACACATGAAATTACATCATAGGGTCTAAAGTGGTCTGGAAGAGTCTATGGGTCTAGAAGAGTCTACAAGGCTAGAAGAACCTAGACAATAATATTAGGGAGCATGTATACTACTATATAGTTAACATATGGACATTAGGGCAGGGTGCATAGTTGCTGCATAGTTGACATGAGGTAGACATATGGCCTTTAGGGCAGGAGGTGCAGTAGACACATTGTTGTAGCATGGACCACTAGTAAAAGTATATATAGGGTAGTAATATAGCAAAGACTCCTTGTTGAGTTCTCTTGTAAACTTTCCACTTGATAGCTTATTGTGAGCTTTACTTGTAGTGCTTCTATTAGTCACTGGACTAGTGGTTGCCACAACACCTGGCTATGTATCTTCTTGATGTTGGGTATGTTATCCATAGTCGAGAATGATAAGAGAATAAGTTGTGAAAAGAGCCTAGTGTTGGGTGGTCTTTAAGTGATATCAAGTTCTAATGTTATGACTTAAGTCCAAGGGTTAGGACAGAAGACTACTCTTGTATTGAGTGATATAAGAGAACTTGATAGAGTTCCTACTACAATCTAGTTTACATTATATACCTTTTTGTCAATGGTCTGTGCTAAGCTAATTCTAACCTATCCTAAAGACTTATCCTAAAGACTATGCTTCATCTATAAGACTAACATGCTGTTGCTATATTATATGACCTCATCTTGTTTCAGAATCTTCTATACCTTTCTCTGTATTATGTGAGCATGAGACTATTGTAACTGTGATTGATATGTATTCTCTTCTTTGTCTAGGCTCAGAATAAAGAAAAAGAAGTAGAAAAATAAAATAAAATAAAAAGAAAGAAAAGAAGAATAAAATAGAACCAAGTTCATCATTTGCAACTCTAACATTTAGCTTAAGAGTTAAAGCAAAAGTACAACTCTTATATTGAGTATGTCACAAACTTCATTCAGCTTGTATCTTCACAACTAGTGGACTGATTTTCACAAACTAAGTTGCACTGGAAAGCCCCAAATGAGGGCTATCTGCATATGTGTGGGATGCACAAAAGTGACAA
>Ga0157364_1006118_pt1 | contig 12330 bp, 5 predicted proteins | sample AttsexASBM2_FD_111476 | JGI IMG/M metagenome (GOLD analysis project Ga0157364, IMG submission 111476) | Fungus gardens microbial communities from leaf cutter ant in Ribeirão Preto, State of São Paulo, Brazil - Atta sexdens ASBM2 | ecosystem: Host-associated > Fungi > Mycelium > Unclassified ...
AAACATTTTAAGTGGAGATCTACAATGAGATTTTAAGGCATAAAACTTCAGCTTTAAGCCATAAGAAATTGATCAATTGTAGTCAATTATTCTCCTCATATTCGACTGTGATTGATCAATTACGGTTTAAGGCTTAAAGTTTTTACGCCTTAAAATCTTATAGACATCGCTTTATAAAACTTTCCGGATTTTTTTCAGAATTTTTTAATACCGCATTTTCTCATGTTGTAAAAATAAAAAATGTAGTACTAAAAAGGTGATAAAAAATTTTGAAAAAAATTCTTAGAGTTCTATAAGAAGAAAATAAATAATTTTTGTCTCTCGCAGCTTTTCTGTAAAATTAATAGTATTTGAATAAAAAATTATTAAAGATCAATTTTGAATAAAAAATTATTAAAGATAATTTTTGATAATTAATATCTTATTAACTATTACGAAAATTGCAAAAGGTAGAGGATCTTTTGATTCAATTTAGTCTACCTGTCCATGAAATATTTGGCGATTATTTTGAGACATCCTGTATATATATATATATATATATCGTTTTTAATAAAAAGAACCTATAAGATCACTTTTACTTTTCTATTTTAGACGAAAGGCACCAAGCGACTCGCTGGTCGTCTTCGCGTTCCATAACCGAATACATAGTACATCGTTTAAACTTCGGTTTAAACAATCGTAAAAAAAGAAAACTTCTCGCTCATAAATTTTGAAGAGAGAACAGTTCTTCATATCGGCGGGGAAGCGACCTAAAACTTGACTGCCACACTTTCAATGTAAGTCTTTTTCCGCATGTTACTCCGCACCGACGGTTAACCCATCGGGTGGGAAGACCGCAATTCCAGGCTGGAATTCCCGGGAGATTATTCTCCGCTCGCGAGATCCTGCGAAAAATTCGAGCTTTAGTGCCGTGTCGGCATCTTTCAAAAAATCACCCTTTCACACGCGCACACGCGTGATGCTTGCAACGGCGTGGACAAACGGTGCCGACCGACTATCGAGCCGGCGCGGCGCGGTGCGGCGCGGCGAGGAGACGGTAAGAAGGTGTGTACGTCGTAAGAAGTAGGTGATTGCTCGAGAACTCCTACGAGAAGGCCGGGACTAAGTTGGCGCGCTCTCGAGAATCTATGGTGCATAACGCCGTTAAGAAGAACTGCTCGTAAAATCCTTGGAGAGCTTGGCCAGACACGTACGGCCAAGCCGAGGACAAGCCGAGAAAAATCCTTGCACTTTCTATGCGATCGTCCAATATATCCCTCCTTCCCTTCATGTTGTCATTACTGGGATTATAAGCACGTCCAATAAAGTCACTTTACAACGACGTCCCGGCTTATGAACGGTTCACTTAATCCTGAGAGAAATCTTATTCAAAGCTCAACACGTATTTTCTCAAAATTTAAATACACCGAGAGAAAAATGTATTTACATTTAATAAATATTTATTTCAACAGTGCTAGATCAATATTTACTAAGTATAAATATTTAATATATATTTATTTGATACGAGAACCATTAATTTGATTTAAATATTATATAATATTTTTTTATGAACAAATGTTTATTAATACTATTCGGTTTATTTATTAAAATTTCGTACATTTTTCTCAGTGTTGGAAAAAAATAGAAAATACAACAACTAATGATTTAGAATATTTTTTTAAATAATAATAATTTTTAATATAATGATTAACAGCAGATAAATTAACTTTTATGATTTTTAGAAAAATTGACAGAATATTGACATGGTTGCTTCTGAATATCTATAGATTCGATCATGAATTATACCATAAAATCGCTATCGTCGCTTTAATGAAGAAAAATAAATGGAAGCTTTTTACAAGCTTAAGTATCGTTAATCACGATAATGCTCACAATCTCTTACTTAAATTATAATTTTCCCAGTACATTTTACGCATCCGATAATTTTTTGCTCCGGAAAACGAGCTTGCGTTTCTCCCAGGAGAAATTGAAATTTCTTACGAAGAGCTTGTGGTCGGTTAAATAAATTAAAGGCGATGATAGAACCATATAAAATTAACATATTTTTCATTTTCCGTACGTTCCCTTTCTCGGGCGGTTCAATTAAGTTATAACAAAGATACGAGGACGAGGGACGATTAAGAAACTCTTCAGATCTGTCGAGAGAGCCGAAGGCGTTAAAATCGGGGCCGTGTCTCGTATCCCGATCGAAGTCGGTCACTCTCGATCACTCCTTGCCGAAGAGCCCGCGGCTGCATCCGAACGTTTTATTCCTCCAAGTTTAACGAAACGATGAGAGGAAAGGGGACAAGAGGGGCACGGAAGAGAGGTCGATCTTTAAGTACGTGCGTATGCATTAAGGCGTCGAAGAGAGAAAGCGATCCGGCAAGCAGATCGATGCTGAACTATAAGGCAGGTAAAGGCACGAAGGAGCGAGAGAAGAGAAGCGGGACGGGAAATTGCGTGTGAGCCGTACTTTCCAATGCACTTGGTGGTACGACCGGGAAAGTGCAAGCGGCGAGCTAAGCCGATCGTAGACCTCGTTCGCACGTGCATCACGCGCGTGAGAGACACGTTTGCCCTAAACGGTACGATGATTCTGTGAAAATTAGTTTCACCATTCACGGAAGTTTATTTATTCCATCGGGATAAACAGGAATACGTTGTCGTTGAAAAGGATGTGCGAGCAAAATCAAACTTTAATCTTTACAGGATTGGAAACTATAAGATGAATGTCTTGGACACGCTTAAACAAAATTTATTATTATTAATCTCAAATGTATTTTTATATATTGCAATATTATAATTTAATTCTATTCAAAGATTATATTATACTTAAATTATAATTATTAATTATTATATCTAAGAAAGTGTTTGAGATTAATAATAATATAAACAAATAAAGTTTTGTGAAATGGTCGAACGATAGATATATATCTGATCACTGTGACGTTTACACTGTTAGAAATGTTCTTAAATTTTATTAACTTTTAAGTTACACAATTTGAATTTAATTTCATTACATAAAATTTAATGTATTTCATGAAAATTTATGAAATTTAATGTACACGTTCATTTCATTTAAGTAACTACTGTAACTTAATTTTCAATTAAATCATTCATTACTTTTAATTTCGTTCATAATCACGAGCTTCATTTACATTTCTAACAGTACCTTATAATGACGATGAACAGTGTTATATTTAGCGAATACAATAAAATCAAAGAATACAATAAAATAATAAATCATAACAAATTTTATTCAAGGAAAAGTTATAAAAATAATTAAAAAGATAAACTCGTATCCTCTAAAGACTAAGAAAATTTAATTGTAACATTAACGTCGTAATTAAGTTTTAAGTCGTAAGACAGTTTCTTACAGGTAACATTTCTTTTTCATCCGCCAAACTGTACGATGTTTTCATTGTCTCGATTATGAAATAATCAAGGAAAATTCATTGCGAATCGGTCGTTGACCGATCGACGGAATCCGAAGGCCTCACGCGAGATCGGATTTCGTGAGCTTGGCTTTACACTTAATTTCACGATCGATCATCGGCGATCCCACGTCCCGAGCATTTTCTCCGCCGCACGATCGGGCTCTGGGCGCATTCCGACGCACGCATCTCGTCCTGCGACCGACGCGACCGGCTGCAACGCTCAGAGGGAAAATCACTTTTCGATCGATGCATTGCTGCAGGAAAGTCGTGTAGGTGGTCGTACGCGCTGGCGCGGTTTGATTATCCTATCGATAGGGCAGGCAGTTTTGCATGTGGAGCAGTTAACGAAGCACTTGAGAATTTCTTCGATGCAAAATGCCATTAGACGATTTACATACACGCAGCACTTGGCCTGCATACTAATGGTCGTTACGTGGTCGAAGAGTAAAGTGTCAAATACCACTTTCAATTGATAGTCTTAATCACAATATTATTAAGCCTGTGTCTCGCGATCGTACACTTAAGTCCTCTTTTTTTCCCTTCTCTACTTTCTCTTGTCATTAGCGAAAATGTTACGAGCTTGTTTATCGATATATTACTACAACATCTGACAGGGAAATTTTATTTTATGACTTATTTGAGAGGAAGCGGCGACTGTATTGATAGATCATTTCCTTTTGCAACCTACATCAGGGAACGTACTTTGCGGTAATTTATATAAGTATTCATGACATGAGATTATATTTAAATCGTTTAACGTTACATGATTACGTAATTCATATGATTGATTTCATATGATTGATAAACGATATAGGTTGTGTCCTATAATTATCTAATACTTTAAATCGATAATGTTAAGAGACAATGTGACACAAATGCCAGATATTATAAACATTGTTAATTTTACTATTAGTCTGACATTATTATAGAAAAAAAAGTTTTAAAATAATTTTGATAAATTTATTATGTTATAATTTGTTAGTTGGTTTAAATTACAGCTCAAATTTAATTTAAAAGATTTCAAAAATTTTATATATATGTTATTGTAACTTAAGATCTTAATTAGTTAGGATTTAATAAACTCTATCTTCAGTTATACTATTACGTTCACTTTAATAACATAGCATTAAAAAATAATTGAAAGTTCTTAAGAAATTTCAATTTTTTTATATATTGAAACTTGATATTTGTCAAAGGTTGGATTTATGATATTTCAAGCAAAGAGTGCGAATGAATTATATATATATATATATATATATATATATATATATAAACGTACATAGATATAGAAATCTAATACTGGCCAATTTAATATTGAAAGACAATAATTAATTAGATACTCATTTTAAATACTAAAAACGCTGTTGTTCAGTGTTTTTAGTACTTACTTTAAATAAGTAATTAATTACTGTCTTTCAGTAATAAATTAGCTATTAGATTTCTAAGGATTCTGTTTTTCTCTTTGATTTACCAAGAGAAAACTTGTTACGTCCGAATGATTTATGTCGTAAATACTCGTTCTTCGTTTCAATGTCTTCGAATCAGCGACAGTTTCTTTTTTGCGAGGCAAATAGCCGATATATTTAAACACGCGTTCGCTTTGTTTACGTTCATGTTGTGAAACTCGATCGACAGGCAGCGTGTTAATGTATGCTATTAAAGTACGTTGCACAATAATTATGGGACACCCTGTATATCTGCCGTGAGTAATGATACTGTCAAACAAAAAGTGTTATTAAGTATTTTACCGAAGCCGTATTATTATACTCCTGTAATAAAGTGTTCCATTATTTTATTATCATATCGAAACTAAAACAAAGAACTGCCTCAAGTATATCAAGGCTAACGTATCGACAAAATCGCAGGTGTTACGAATTGTGAACCTTCTCTTGTGGCAGCAAAAAGATAAGAAACGATAAACTGTAAGAACAGGTTAAATTTTTCACGGTGGGGTTTATATGATGCGTTTTACGTGCACCGCTATTCTATTATTAGATACGGATTAATCCTTCCGCGTTTACCAAGTTATACATATCCCATCAGACATTAAAAGGAAGAGATATTAAAAGGAAGCGAGGTATATGAACGGTTTCGATCACAAATTTATTGCGGGAGAATTAAATATTCGTCAAGTATCGATTAGTTCGTAGCCGGCACGATTACTCTGCGGCCACCTTGGCGTGTTATAGCATTATAATCCAGTAAGGAACGGCTCGAATCGCTCAGCTCAAGGTCAGTTAACCCAGTCGATCTCCTCAGAGATCGAGAGCGGCTTCTTCCGAGTTACACTTAATCCGTTCCGCGCTCCCATCTCTCTCGCGCGCGCGATCCTGCGGAAAACCGATGGCTTCGCGACGGTGTAATCAGAGATAAGCGGTAAGAAGAAGCGCAGCGAGATGCGCCGAGTGACGACCTCGATTGACCCGTCGATCCGTCACGGTTCTCCATCGCTACGGACGAGAAAAGAAGGAAAAAGGGAGAAAGGGGAGAGAGAGAGAGAGAGAGAGAGAGGAGGGGGGAGGGGAGAGAGAGAGAGAGAGAGGCTCGCACAATTAGTCGGATAAGGTGCAAGATCGGAGAATCGTGCGCGTCAAGTGGAAGCTAACGCCGAGCGAGTGCGAGCGGATCCCGCGTGCGTGCACGCTCGCACGCTCGCACCCTCTTCCGTGTGCGCGTCGACGATAATACACGCGAGATACGCGTGTTTCACTAATGGATTCCCCTGGCCGCAGGGCCGATTTGTTTTCGTCGCGTCATCCCTACGCGGAATTTGATTAATTACGACCGTACGACCGGCCCGGTAATTACTTTCCAATAGGATCCGCGTCTCTCTTCTCACTCTTGGCCAATCATCTTCGCCATTCTGTTCTCCTGTCCCTCCCACCCCACGTGCTTACCTTAATCTACCCGCTCACTCTCGCTTCGACGGAAATTCGTTGTTATGCTGGCCGATCGATAAGACCGATAACTCGACAGATCGCGTTCTGATGTGATGCTGGATATGGTCCCTTTATCTTTCTCCCTTGTCTTAGCGTGGAAATGTTCTTATGAAATTTCATACTGTTCCTTTAAGATCAAAGGCTTTCAACTTCGATGTTCTCTCGTTTATATGAAATTAACAGGCAAAACGTTTTATATCTTTTTATATCTTTTGTTTTTTAACGCTACTTAATATCCAAACAAAGAATAATCTGTCAGTAAGGAAATTGCGAAGTAAAATTTAATCATCAATTTATAATTACAATCAATTTATAATTATTTTGAAGTAAATGACATAAATTTTACAAAAATACTATTATATCGTTACGTGTGCTGGCGCCTAGATAATCTTGACGTGGTCTTATTATTACTCAGCCGCGATCCAGTATAGATGTAACGCGAAATGATATGATTAGCGTAATTATATTTCGTTTATGAAACATGGAAGATTTATTTTATTAAAGTATACAGCAAGAACCCATCTCTGACAAGATAATCATTTATTTACCTTCATTTACATACGAGCGCAGAAAACAGGTCCGTATCAATCCGGTAGCCATCGCGTTGATTCGTATATAAAATTTATTTCCCGCTGTGAATTCTTTGCACCAACTAGACATAAAAGGGTTAGCCGACGAGGAGAATACGAATTTTTTAACTTTCGCACAGCATTGTAATTATAGCATAATGGACCATCTAGAGTTTCCTGAAATTCTGGTATTACCAGGGCAGTTCTCTATTACAACTTGATATACGATCGGTTCAACCACCCGCTTTGGGTCTTCCTCCCCACGTGCATCTTCGCTCTGGCATTTACGATGCTGGAGATCTTTCGTACACGTAAACGTCCGCGAATTCCTTCATAGGTATCTTCTCAGCCGTTTGAATTTTCATGGCGAACAAATCCAGAAGTTAAACCTGATTCGGGGCCATTTGTGCAGCGTGACCGTTTGCTGATGCGTATCAACATTCTCTCGTTTTTGTGATTTTGCGATCCTTTACCTTGCGATCTAATATCTTGAGATGTCTCGTGCCAATCGGATGTGAAGCACGACATTCTATTAACGTAAAAAAGTAATGACAGTTTCAGTCATTCTCTTTCTCTCTCTCTCTCTCTCTCTCTCTCTCTCTTCACAGTTCTGCAGTTCCTTATAGAAATAAAAAAAGTTACACACACTCTAAAAAAATAGTGAACTTAACGCTATACGGTGTCTACATAATTCTCACTGTGTTGGTGTTAAATTAATCATGGTTTTAAACCTACACACTCCTGGTATTTAACTGTGGTGTTGATATAACGATAAATTAAGAGAGTTTTGAATCTTGAATCTACACCGTGTTGGTATTAATTTAACACCAACACCATCACAATGGTGAGAATTATATTTTTATTTTAAAGAAAGGCTAGCCTTTTTGCAAAAGGCTAATTTCGTAAAAAGGTTGCGACATAGACACCTCATTAAATTCACTCTAGAGTTTTTAAAAAAAATCAAAATTGAAGATCTGACGTGCTAATTTTTAGTATGACATCGGCGAAACTTTTTTTTATTTTTACAAGGAACTGTAGAACTATGAAAAGAGAATGGAGGGGGGAGGGGGAAGAGAGAGTACTACTAGAACTGTCATTATTTTTTTTCTATTAATACAATGTTTGCAGATCCGTGTCAATCATTAGGTAGAATTCATTGAGAGCGTTTCTTCATGCGAAGAGATTCAATCAAGATTCTTTTGATGTCCGCGAGACAAGAAACGATTAACGCGACGTAACCGTAAGATGTAGAATCGCGCGTGGCAGAGTTCATGAGATTAGCGTATACCATAATGCAACGTCGTTCGCTAATATCCTCGCGCCGATGCCGATGGTATCCTGCCTGCTGGATGAACCACGATGACCCTCGAGCGCCGCGTCTATGCTCTTCGCGGTTCCGCGCGCGTGCTCGTAAATAAAAGCCGTTCTTGTAAGCGAGAGAAATTGCGCGAAAACTCGTCGCGTCCTAATTTACGAGCCTTGGCTCGTGCTACGAAGTATATATCATTAGGCGACGATAAAAGCGCTGCAAGATACCTTTTAACGCTATCACTGCGTACTGCAGCACTGTGTCATCAATGATGTAGGAATAACGTGGATATTCGCAGGATCGACTTTTAATTAAATCCATGTTCAATCAACAGGCTGTCTGCGCAGAATAGTAATTGTGGCAGATTACGCGAGATGCGTCAGGTACATTAATATCGCGGAGGTTAATAATTCGATCGATTGCGAACCGATTTTTTCAAAAGAAATCGATTTAAAATTTCTTTTTTGTAAAAAAAAAAATCAAGTTAAAATAACCCCTTTTGCTTAGAAAAATCGATTTTTTTTGAAAAAATAATTTAAAATCGTTCTTTTTTGTTTGGAAGATTTTTTTTAGAGAATCAGAACATCTTCCTAGGGCAGATTAGGAAGATATTTGTAGACAGTATAATGCAATGTACTAAATTCAAATGTATACTTTCCTGTGTATCATAAATTATCTTACAAATTTCGTTGTTTTTATGAAAGACATTAGTTATATCTTTGCGAAAGGTTTATTAGATTGATAAATCTGTGTCTGCAATTTCGACCTAAAAACTATTAATCATATTCTGTTTGCATATTGATGTTGAAAACTTAATAATAATGTGAGAAAGACTGTTATGTAACAAGTGAAGAAATACACGGTTTCGTTTGTATCTTCAATAGGTGAAAAACATTTTGAAAAAATACAAGTAGTGAAGGAAACTTTCTCAGTCGTTTGATTTGTATCGAAACTGTTCTAAGAATGAGGACAGTTAACTATTTATATTACTGCGCAACGTTCCAATTAGTCAAGCCATTTCTCAAACAAATTGTTGACTTCAGCGACCTCGATGTGATATTTCGATAGTAATATATGCAACGTTAGTAACATGATGATATCATTAAACCGCTGCAGTCTTCGGCGATTCAATTATAGACGAGTTGGTTTCTTGCGATATTGCTTATCGTATAACTAAGATATCGCAAAACATCATATCACGAGCACGATCGATTACCCTTTTATGTGCTGTCTCTCGATGAATAAACGTATTATTTACATTACGCAACAAGCACCATTGATATGAACGTAGCTTAGAATGAAATGTCATCATTATTCTATTCATCTCAAGTTCGACTAACATCGATGAATGGTCTCGAGGATTATCGTTCTCGCTGCAGGTTGTGGATTCTCTTCGACGCGACATCGACGTGAGGATGAGGACGTGGCGCGCAAACGAATCAACATATCGTCGAATTGACATTTAGATTGGCGTTTAAGACTAAGACTTCTATTTTGTCTCTTAACACGACAGTGTTGATGTCATTATATTGTCGTTGCGCAACTTTTTTTTACCTTTTTTTTACTTTTATATTTAATAACATCGACGTTGTCGATGATAAAATTAACAGACCAGGAGTCTAAGTGTGGCACGTGAATATACACGCCTAAATACGTAGAGCCTTGAATTTTAATTTCGGTGAGCCTTTTACTCGTGACATGACACAACGATGACGCCGCCGGCAGCGACGATGACGTAGTGAGAAAACGAGGGGCGAGTAAGACTTTTAATTAAGTCGACGTCCAATCAAGCCAGCGTCTATCTACCGTTGTTCAGCGCACTCGTTCCCGTGCATTTCCGCGTTCCCCGAGCACCGCAGGGTTCATCTTCAGGTGAGGCTTCCGTTCACTGCTTCTCTTCTCGGTCTCGCTGTTCGGTCGTAGAAGAGGGACGTTCTCCCGACATTCATCGACCAGGTCAATCCACTCGATCTCTACATGCTCGCGATCTCGAACTCGGAGGACATCTCCTACGTCCGCTTTCCCGAGTAAGTTATCCCTTTTTGCTTTTCTCTTTTGTGTTCAGTCTATCTAGCTATTTATATGTCTTCATCTGCTATGTTCTTATCGACGATTGGAAATTTAGAGAATTCTCTGGAAGTGATCCACCACCTGATCGTAATTAGATTGATAAAGCGGATGAACCGGATAGCTCGGAAATCGTTATTACGTCGACCGATTTTATATCGCGTGTGTACGTCGCACGAATATCTGGAATGCGCCGTTTAGCGTACGAGTTGCACGCGTTGCTCCGTTATTAGACCTGGCATCTTTTTTATCTACCGTTGCGAGCGCTAATCGAGAAGCCAAGTATCGCGATATTTTCGCATTTAATGCATTTGTAACTTTTCGTCTCATTACCGAGTACTGAACGTTGAGAAAAATATCATCTCTTTTCAAATCGTTCGCCTTCAAAGTTCCTACACTCAAGTCTGCATGATCAGCATAATGTTGATAGAGACGCGAGTCAAGCAATCAGTTACAATTTTCTCGCCTCTTTAGAAAAGGTAATAGAAATTGTGCAAGTAATTTTCTATTCTTGATTTGCTTCTTTATTTTCAAAGGGCTATCCCAAACGCTAAAAGCGGGGGGGAAGTCTAGCTCGCGGTTTGAGTGGACGTACTTTGCGATACCTTCGATGGTCAAGAGAGAGGTCACAGAATCGCTGTCATCATCGTTGTACGACGACCTTGGCTACGTCCCTGTACCTTTTCGACTTGCATAACTAGCTCTGGTTCATCCGCCGGATGAGAATTGGCACGATGCTGTAATATGTCTGAATACAAGCTAGAGAGGAAGACGCGGGGGAGCGGCTGCTGGTGATGCGGTGGACAACTGGCGCAGGATAGGAGAGAAAAGGAAGCAGAGAGATAGCGAGAAGAAGATCTGAGAAAGAGAGAGAGAGAGAGAGAGATAGTTAGTCTGAGCAACATCAGACTAACAGCAGGTGGTTGGTTGGCTTAAATGCCTTCTCAGGAATCGGTTCAATATACAGAGTGTCTCAGAAATCACGCTCTTTCCGAGTGCATATTACATGTCGAACTGACCAATGTCAATCTATAATTTTTCATTTATCACAGATGAGTAAAAATTAAAAAAAATATAGCAAATTTAATTTTAGGTATAAGAATGGATAAATAAAATTATAATCTATCAATTAATTGCATATAAAATTTACTTCAGCACTTTTTTTTATTAAACAGCTTTTGAATAAATAGAATTACATGTTTTTAAAGCTGAGAAGAAATGTCGTTATATTTTTGATGCACTCTGTACACACGTAGGCGAATTGTAATACTTGGCGTGCATCTTCGCCTCGAGAATGCACGCGTGGAAATGCGTACACATTCATATACCGGCGCTAGAAATTGATTCGTAGTTCTACGTGTCGCGTGCACACGCTCATGTTGTCTCGTTCTCTAACGTCCGGTAATCGTTACGATTTCCTTGGGAAAAGCCATTCAAGAAATTGGAAATGAAAATATTATCTAACATCTGACTCCACATATGACTCTCCCAAAGCGAACTTTGACTACGGAATGTATAGAACCAGGAAGTTTCTAGGTATTATATCGCCCGTGTCGTGTCGACGAGGTTTATGCAAGAGTCAGAACATTGTGCCTTGTGTTTGCAATATGTTGCTTGAAGCAATTACTGATAAAGTATGACTTAAAGTACACCTTCATCGCACAAGTGTTATCATTGAGTGTATCAACCCTTCGTATTATTCTTTCTTTAGAATCGTGAGAGCAAATGCATCTAAGAACACAACGGGAAAGTCACCGTAGTGATGCTAAAAGAGTATCGTATTTTGAGGTAAAAGAATATTAGGTGTGAGAAAAAGTTCGTGGCGTTTTTCCCATTAGATGGCATTAAAAAAACGCCATGAACTTTTTCCCATACCTAATATAATGAAATAATGAATTATTTCATGATGATAAATTTTATTTAAGCTATTAGATTTTAAAAATAAACTCCCGCCTCTCTCTCTCTCTTTCTAAAGATTAACTATCGTAAAAAAATTAACTTTTGTTACAAGAATGACAAAAAACGAA
>Ga0157364_1006119_pt1 | contig 12329 bp, 4 predicted proteins | sample AttsexASBM2_FD_111476 | JGI IMG/M metagenome (GOLD analysis project Ga0157364, IMG submission 111476) | Fungus gardens microbial communities from leaf cutter ant in Ribeirão Preto, State of São Paulo, Brazil - Atta sexdens ASBM2 | ecosystem: Host-associated > Fungi > Mycelium > Unclassified ...
AAATGGGCACATGGGGCGAAAATGCCCTTCAAACGGATGGTGTGTTTCGCTTTGATTTATTCCGATTCGCTCGCACTTAACTTTGTGCAAAAGAAATATTTGTTTAATTGTATTTAATAATAATCTGTGAAATACAATATTTTTTTTTATTAAACCTACGAAATGTTCCAACAAGAATAATATTTTGATGAGATCAGAATTTATGATTATAATTCTGTTTGATTTTGCCAAAATTTGGTTTGGTTTTACTAAAATATTCTTATTGATATGTTTTGTAGGTTTTAATCAAAACGTTTTGCTCATTGTAGCTAATATACAATGGACGATAAATTCAAGATGAAATAATGAATTAGTCACATCAGAAATTAAAAACTTTGTATTTCTATAAGTTTATGTTGTTGCTGACGAGGCGCACAGAATGTGCATGATGTTACGGTTTTGTACTTCTCTCATTTGAATGGTTTTTACTTTTTAATGCGTAGATTTATGTCTTCAGAAATATGGTTTAAAGGTTATTTCCTCATTGTAATTGCGTGATTTCTATTGCTTTAGTCGATTGCTTTGGTATCCGCCTGTTTAATTTGCCGATTAATAATAGAATGGAAATAAAACATCTACACATAATATATTGATGATACAGGTAGTACCATAAAGATCTTACAAACTTAATGGACTTTACCCTACTATATTAAGAAGTGAAAGTGTGTATGAACCGTGAATATAATATTTTCTTCTCCATATCCAATCGTCCTTCAGCTGTGAATCTTATTCGTTTCGATCCTTTAAAAGGTTGATTCGTTACGTTTCTTTGGGACAGACGGAAATTTAAAATATGAAACAGGTATGACATGTGACAAGCAAACAGGACATATTTTTTGATTGGTAAAATCTATCCGGAAAATATGATCGTCGAACTTTACTCTTCTGAAGAGTTGGTCGCCATAGTAAACGGAACAATAATGGCTATTTATGAAATAGTTGAATAGCGATTGGAGTGGCTGTCTCGAGGCGGAACATTGCTCAATATAGCGGAAAAGGAACGCGGGTTGTGTCGTGATGCACTGATCTCGAAAGAAAACTTCAGATCATAGATTGTAACGAAAGAAAAATGAAAATTGCAAACTTATGGGTCCCCGCGAACCTTTCGACGTTTCATGCATCGCTGCCTACTTCTCGAGACGCAGCTGCTTTCTAGAGCCAATAATGTTATTTCAAAAATCTCAACTTCAATTACCTCAGCTCCGCCTCGATACATTGACAAAACAAAAATACTTTTTAAAGTTTTCGACGAAATAAAAAAGAAAATAATCATTTTGTATATAATAAAATATGAAAGAGCATCTCTGAAAATTTCGATAATCCTGGATAATTTTCAGATGAAAGTATACGTTCAAGTACTGTCGATTGAACTCATTGGGTCAGTATTGCTCATAACGAGCAGTAATAGCATGAGTCAGATCTCACCCATTTTGTACGAAACCGATCATTATAATCGAATTGAATCGCGCTCGACTTCCGTGAATCGGGCAGCGCCGTGTAATGTTGGTGGATCCTCGCAGGATCGTACTTACTAAGAGATGGCATATTTCACGTTGATAGGTATATACATCCTGGCAGGCCCCCTAATTAGCCTTCAGTAGTATATCTCTACCAGAACTCCTAATTGGCTTGTCGGACGCAAAACAAATTCGTGGCGGTACCGTTGAACACGACCAGATGTATTTAAGAGCACGAGAACGAAATAATATTCGCAAATTATGAAGAACTTTAACGACGAAGAAAAAAGACAACTTGCGCGAAAAAAGGTACACTTGAACAACGTTAAATAAAGATAGATCACAATATACAATATATTTTGGAGAAAATAAGAGGGCGGGCATTGCCTATCTCGAAATTGATTTTCAATGATACTCGTTACATTCGGAAGCAGGCAAAGCTCAAACTAAATTAATCCCAGAATTATCTGTGATTAATGTATTAAACACAATGAGTATGTCCAAAAATATTTCAATCATCGAAAACAATCATTTTCTGAATTATGCTGTAAATTATAGCTTATGTTGTCCAGTCTTTAAATACAATACAATTTCTCTTGGAGTGTGGTACGAATGATGCTGTCGATGATAATAATGCTGATGATAATCATACAGATTGTGCTTAATTGTATATGCCATAATTATCGTAATAATAACAGATTGCTTCAAGTTCGTCAAGGGTCGCTACATTACGCGATACAAAGGAAATGCGAAAATTATTGTTCCGTTTTTCAATTGCAGTTCGTAATCGACCACATCAATATATTAAATCGATCAATCGGAAAATTTCCGGCCATTATCGATTATAAGTAACATCATTACAAAATGCTATAAAATGTATTTATAGCTCGGCATTTCCGATAAAGCCAAAAAATAGCAAGACGTCATACCTTGTGAAAGTTTCAGTTATTCTAGTTACATAGTTGTCATAACTGCTTTCGTGTTATATGAAAATTTATATCTTTCCACCTTTTTTATACATTTATTGTTATATTATAATTAAGATTCATGAAAGTTTTTAATCAAGTTTACTGCGAAAGGTAACTAAAGATATTCTTCTTGCATTGAGTATATATGAGTTATATAATATCTTCCACGTAATATTATTTTATGATATATTTATACTATTTATAGTAATAGAAGGCTAGATTCTTATTCGATTTTGCACTGTCGGTTTCTTTTACCGGTTTGCCTAGAGCAATGTCGAGGTCAGTCTCCCGCAATAATGCCCCCTGGCAACAATAACAGCCGTATCATCTTGTGCTCCCATTACACCATTATAAATCATGCTTCCTCTTATTTTCGTGATCCCGGACTCGTCCGCGAGCCTGCTCGATGTGGTTGACGTGGGGGGTCAACAGGTCGGCGCACCACAGGTGAAACGTTTGGAAATAAAAAATACGGCACCATAGTGTGTTGATATGAACATTCAATACCGAGATTGCTATAGTTGATTAAAAGACATAGCAAATTGGAAAAGAAGTATGAAAAAAGACTATTAGAACTTAATATTGTTTTCTAATACATTCAACTTAAAAATGTTCAACGAAATATAAAATATCTTTAATGAAAACTTAAGTAAAAATTATTTTTAATAATTTTAAATTGCATTAAATATATTCAATCGCATTAAATTATATCTTGTATGATCTATATTCTTCAATCTTTTTTTTTTAATTAATTGTACAAATACAATAAAAGTTTTAATGAAAATTTGAAAATAATATTTATTACAGACAAATATATTATTAACAATTTTACTTGAACAAAGCGCAAAGGAAATAGTGTTGTGAAATGCTCACATGTTAGTCGGGTTGCATATTTTAGGGTTCCATAAACCCCTCATGGATTTCTAATAGTCTTGCGGATGAACGAGAAAGAGATCTATGCTTTAATAAATTATACTAATGAAAAGATAAACATGAAAAATTCTAAAGTATATAGGAATTCGCATTGTAAACTTTTAATTGCTATCTACTTAAACCTGAGTTTACAAGTCGTATTTTCGATAAGTCCTGTTATGTGGTGAATCGTACCTATATGTTTTTATGTTTATTGATGATGTAGCATGTTTAATAGTAAAATTTATTAAATTTTAATGGAGATAAATGATTATCAAATTAATCAAAGAAGAAAAGAGTGTCTTTTTGTTACAAAAAGCAGACGAAAGAATGTGTTATTAATTTTGATAAATAAATCATATAAATATGTATTATGTTAGTAAAACGAATATACGATAACGTACCACATAACAGGACTTATCGAAAATACGACTTGTAAACTCAGGTTTAAGTAGATAGCATCAATTAAAAGTTTACAATGCGAATTCCTATATACTTTAGAATTTTCATGTTTATCTTTTTATAATTATTCCACTTTTTTAGCGTAATAGAAAATTGTTTAATAAATAATATATATATATATATATATACACTAAAAATCCTTAATATTTTATAGCGAGAGGGATTCTCCACTCGCATATTTGTAAGCATGTCACGTGCAGCTCTGTAAGTGAAAATTATTCTCCATAAAATTTTAATTAAGATTTCCTAATCCGTGGATGCCTCTCCCTTTAATTACAAAGGAAAAATTAATAATCGCTTGGCGTACCAAGAGATGACGGTTGATGCATGAGAAGGAGTCGTTTACATTGCACGGAGCAAACATGCTCCGTAAAATTTTAATTATCGTAAAACGCTGCGTTTCGTAGTATTAACAGCATTTCTGAATTTTTATCATTTCTCGAGTATTAATATTACATTTATATTATCCCAGTCATAACACGAGAAATTATTTCTGTCTAACGCAATAGTAAAATGCTACATTTTTTCTGAAATTGAAAATATTCTACTGTAAAGTTTCGAAAATGAATTTTCAAAATCTATTTGTTACAATTTTTGCACGCAGCTTTATAATCAGTTTTACGGCTATAAAAAAGAGAAACACATCACAGGTTTGTATACACAGTATCGGTTTACAGAAAAAATGCGGAAATATTAAGGTGGCAATGAAACTCGAGTAGCGCAACGTCGAACAGATGAATGAACAGCTCGTTTCATTATATGTTGTATACGCAAAGGAACAATTTATTTCCAGCGATTCGCTACTGAACATAATGTCTTACAATGGCAAAATGTATATTTTCATCAACTAATTTTCATATTAATTGACTTGAAATAAACTAACATCTATCTTATATTTATTTATTATTGATATATGCAGTGTAATTATGATATATATACTATATAAATGGACATTAGTAAAATTTTATTTTACTTATTTCAATTGAAGTATTTTATTTTACGATCCACATTTTATGTGAGCTTTTTAAGAATAAATCTTTTAATCTTTTTATCTTTATGACACCATTAAAAAAAAAGTGAAGACAACAATTTAAAATATAGTTAAATGTAGAATTTTTATGTATGTACATGAAAAAATGATGTAATAATAATTTGAAAATATTGATGTTGTTAATATTCAATGACGATATTAATGAAACAAGTATACTACGTTTTTGTTTTAATAAAATGTTATTTGCTTCCCAACAGTAGTCTAAAATTGAAAATTGAAAATAATCTTATTTATTCAATAACAGTATTATATAATATGAAACAAATAACATTTTATTAAAACAAAAATGTGACGTACTTGTTTTATTAATACCGTCAATGAATATTAACAAGATCAATATTTTCAATCAGAATGCTATTGGCTAATGCTATTAACACAACGTTTTTTTTTCCCATGTATTTACTTTTTATTAGCTTTGGCGCTAATGTGTATATCTATGAGGCAACCAAGTGACATTCCCTAGCAAGCAATTCGAAAGGTGACTTCACGCGTTTTCGTTTACGGCCACTTTATTCAAAGCCACAGAACAACGTCCTTTACTCATGCGAGGATAGTTCCGAGAATTGCATAAGCGTTGCGTAGAGGCGCGTGGGCAGTGCATATTGCACACGCTTACTCCGACACGTTGCATCTCCGTGTTGATTGTGTGCACGTGGTCCTGGGGTCAGGCAGGTGCGTGCACGGGGTCACGCTGCGAACGTGCACTGTCACGCCACGCGTATCGTGCGTGTCGGTGTACATTGCGCTTTTACGCTTCTCGCTCTCGCTCGCACTCGCCTCACTCGTGAGGGTCGCGTTAATGAGATTCCACGCGCACACGCGCTCACGTTCCGCGGTCTGCGGCGTCTTTCTGCGGGTAATTCAGCTTTCGCACGTAGGCAAGATTCTGTGGATGTTGGCATTTCACCGTGAATTATGTAACGCGAAATGCACGTTGAAATGCAGTTTTGTCGAATTTCAAAATGTGCGTCCGTTTCCCTTCTTACTTTATGTGCAAAGTCGCCCAAAGGTCGTCCTAATAGTAGTAAAAGGTGTCGACATGCAGGCGCAGTTGGAATCGAACACGTGTTCTCTCAAAACGGAGATCATAAAGCATTAATGTATTATTCTTATTAGACTTGTTGCAGACTTGTAATTTCAATATTTCTCTGAATTTATAATGTAAAGAGAAAGAATAACAATAGAAAATAGCGATAATATTTAAAATAAAAAGCAGAATACCATCATGACATCAAAATGACATTAAAATGATTCCAAAATGATTATTAAAAATCACTTTTCAAATAATGTTTCATTTTAATCATCTTTTACATCATCGTGTAATTTTGCTTGATATTATTGCTTGATATTATCGCTGTTTTCTATATGTACTTATGTATTTTCTTTCTTTATATACATTATAAATTCTCGAAGAAATATTCAAATTTGTGTTTACATGTTTTCAAAAAAAAAATTCACGAGTCTCCAAGTTTCGTAAGAAGGCAAGGTATATCGGGTGGACTGTGCAAAGGAGCTTTATCGATGTAGAAAAATGAGCTATGCGTCAAATTCATGTAACATTCATGTATCCGAATCATTTTTCGATAATGGTAAATTGCAATCGATAACACGCTTCACGGGAGAAATTTGTTCCACGGATGTAATGGCTGCCGTTCAAGACGGCGCGGCGCGTGAATCGATGGATTACGTGGATGTGATGTACGGTCGCTTCACATAGTCGGCAACACACACGGTGCAGTTGGTTAGGAATGTATATGGAAATCATGACAAGTTCATTTAACCTCCGCGCAGGATGTAATTCGTTACTTTCTCTCAAGGTATTGCTTTATTAATATTTCTTAAGTGAAGTTCCTCGCTTGAGTATTCTTTCGCGTTCCCAATATTCCCGATGACTCATAAAGTTGTTGATGCACAAAAGCGACCATCAGTGTTACTTCCTTTAGCTGATTGATGAATAAGAAATTTTGACCTTTGGTTTTTCGAAGAACGTTGTGTTCAGTATCGTTCTTTTTTTTAAGTTTACCGTACAAATGAGAACTCAATGAATCTGATTCATACGTTTGTAACTTTACAATGCTTAACAAGCATTGAATAATTGCATACACATATAAACGAAAATATGTTGAATTACAATAAACAACTAATATTTTTTTTACATTACAATTGTTTGAGGCTTTTCGCTATAATGCTGGTGATGAATTCGTAATTTGCAAGTTTTATTTCCTTCTTCCCACATCGTTCATTTCAATATACAGCATTTTAATTGAATGATTGTAACGAGTTCGTAACGAGTCGATACCGATTAGTTTCTCACGTTATGAATTGCGTAGGTGTGACTTGATTTTTCCCTGTTATTATTATCGAAAATCAAATGGAAATTCTATAGATGGAAATTAATCCATGTTTGTATATTAAATTACACATGCGCGAGATTTATTACACAGAAACATACTTTACCAGAATCATCGAAATTTGAAGTAGATTAAAGCTACCGAGCGAAAATTTGAACAGAGGATCACGCGAGAGTGCACGCGAAACGAACCTTGTATAAAATGAACATAAAGCAAGCTCAAGATTCACAACCCATTCGCTCTCTTAATCATTAGTCTCCGCGTAAAAAGAAAGGCATCCACCAAAAGACCGCGCTCAGTGAATGCGGTTGCTCCCATAGCCGCGAGTAAGAAATTAAATTAATGTTAATCTGGAGCACACACAGAACCGTCTAAATTCTTGGTTACGAACTACAATTTGCATAATTTTAGATTTCACAGCTGCTAACTTTTTCGTTACCTCGCGCTGATGCATGCTAGATTTTGTGTAAAGACTTCGGACATTTTAGGTAGTTATAGTGAATAATATTAATTGTTGGTCGAATTCGTTTTTATTACACAATATGTATTTTTCTTATTACAGTGTCGAGAATATTTTTTATTATATTTTGAGCGAGAAAGAATATTTTTTATTATATTTTCTATTTAGTACTGATTTGTAAATAAACGCGATTAGAAATTATAGCTTGATATTTTAAGCATTCTATTATTATATATTAACTCTTCACCAATAAATTAATTTATTATAAGTCTTTTTATAATATACTGCAGGTGAGTCTTTTAAATACCTTCTTTAAAAATATTGAATTTATGAAATATTTAAATAAAAACGTAATAGCGAATTCGGTTGAACGCACTAATGCGCACTAATGCATATTAAAGCCGTGTACACTGATTTAATCTGCGTAAAAGTAAAATATAAATATTTTGAATTATAAAATATAAATTTTATCTAACAACACAAAAAATGTATTAAAGATTTCATAGTTTAATTCATTTTGATATTTATATTAAGTATATATTTTTTTCAATCAATTTATGTACGATGGTTTTAATCTTACCAGAGTTGCACTGAGTGTATCCAATCGAATTTGCTATTAAATAGATAAAGAAATCATTAGCTAATACCTAATAATAAACTATTATTAAAAATAATATTACAAAAAGCATACATACATCACTACGCAAGGTCTTATGTGCGAAATATATAAATTTATTAAATATAAAAAGAACAATTTCAAAATATATTATAAATTTCTTAATTAAACCATCTTCAGTATACATATATTAACTAAATTAATTTGACAAGATGTTATCGCAATTAGATTGACAGATTAATTCAAACAATTAGATTGATAGATTAATTAAAACAAAAATATTATCGTAATTAGATTGATAGATGCCTTAAATTGTGAGACTAGAGGCTTGTCAATAAAAATTGATGTGAAAAACGCTCGTTACGGTGACAATTATATGCAGATTATATAAATTCGCCCTTTGACAGATTATATTTGATATGTCCATAATTTGAAAAGAATGGCTAAAAGCTCGAACGCATATTTACCAGATTCTGAATTTTAACCAAAAAATCAGATTTTTAAAGAAAAGATTGTCCTGATTATAGATAACGATAATAAAATAAACTAATATTAATAATTATCTAATTTTAATAATTCGAAGAAGGGAACAGGATGAAATATTTAATATTTAATAAAGTTTATTAATTTCTTTTTAATTGAAAAAATGAAAAATGTGATAAGTAAATTAATAAAAAAAGTAAAGACATTAAAATAAAATTGGCTTGTATTTATTTTTATAGCATCAGTTCTCAATAGTCCAATTTTCCCTTTTTTTATTGTATTTATTTTTGCAATTGACATTTGTAATTGTTTAAATCAATATTTAGATTTAAGTTATTAGTATTAATAATCTTACCTTGTAGTACGAATTCGAAAACTTGAAATTTAAATTTTACAAAAATATTGTTTTAATTTTTATTATAGTTTACACAAATAGTATAACGTACAAAGAATACAAGATATTCTACAATAATCCACTTCTTTTATAAAAATATAAATTTAGAATAAAACTCTGCATAATAATATTATTATCATATATGATAATATATAAATAACATGTATAAATTGATAAAAAATTAACATCAGTTGTACCCACAGACTTATACAAAGTGATTGTGATTTCTTAAAGTGTTTTTAGCACACACAAGATTATGTAATCTATTTTTATCTATACTATTCATTTTGTATTTATTTCATATTTTTTTCACTAAATGTTGCTTATACTAAGTAATAATATAAAATAATTGATAATATAAAATATTGATAATGTACATTGTACGATTTTAAATGATCGCAGATGCATTTACTCTTCTTTTTTTGCTTTGACGCAACAAAATAACATGTGTTTGCATGCAACAGCAGAAAGAACTTGCGTGAATCATTAAGTTACACGATGCTTTCTTGTATTATATCCTGTATTCGTGTTACGCTATCATGACTGTATCACACTCTTTGTATACTGGAGTATCAGAGTCCTACACGTTCCGCTCACGATTCGTGTCCGAGTCAAAGTCGTTCTTGGAAGCCGAGGTGGTTCTTAGACTTCCCAATTAACGTGGGGCTCACGAGCGAAGCAGAAATCTCTTCTGGATATCGCGGAAGGAGTTGCTAGGAAGCCTGGAAATCGTGATTGTCACGGACACAGTCGACTACAGCCTGTGAATATCGGTTCGGTTGACCGGTACCGATCACATTGGACGGAACAAATTAGCCTCGTTCTAGCGAGACTATTATGTTTATAGTTATTTTATGCCTTTATATCCCACTTATACCGTGACCATATTTCTGTGCTTATAAATATACAAATAATTATTTTGTGTAATATAGAAATATTACAAATAGTTATGTTAATTATAACATTAAAAATTTATTTTAATAATTTATTGTTATGTTTTTAAATCGATTCCATAGTTATTTTACTTTTTTTCTTTACACGTAGCAATCAAAATCGCGAAACGAAATTCGTGAGATTGAAGAAGCCTAACCTGAGGATTGTGATTGTCACGGATGTAGCGCAAGCTTGATCCGTGACAATCGGTTAAGTCTATCAGCTCCAGCCCCGCCGAACGGAACCACGGACATTGACAATGAAAGGATGCCATGACACGAATTAGTTCTCCCACGATATTGGCACGAGGTCCGTAACATTGCTAGCAAACGCTTCAAATCGATTTCAACGAGCTCGAAGAAAAGTACCTTGGTGGTCCGGCTTTGATGGTCATGCATCGCCGAGGTTGAACGATGTTCTTTCAGTGACCACCGCGGTGGACACAGCGATGGAAAAAAAAAACAGTCATTTAATCTGCTTTGGTGGCTTGTGTGCGTGTTCGTTTTTCTTTCTTAGTTTTATAAAATAATTATTTAAACTACAAATATCAGGTTACAATTTTCGGATTAATAAATAATGATTAAATAATCATTAACATTTATTAATTTTTTATTTTGTTTAGTCGGGAATTATTTCTCAATCTTTTTTTGATAAATATTTAATCCTTTAATTTATCACGCGAAAAGAATAGTGATCGTTTATGTCACTATATATCGCAGTTATGTTTTTCATAACGTTATAAACGGAGATTGCTAGCTTCTATTTCAGCTCTGAGATATCACAGCGCGAAAGATTTACAGAGGAGTCCAACGCTCTCCTTACGCCTATTGGCATTTACACCTGCGCCTCATCCTTCTTCGTTTTCCATGAGGAACACGCGCCCGCAATTCAACTCAGCGATCGAGTTCTCGCTTTATCGCACGCTGTATCGGCGTTAATTTATCGTTTTCCGTTCCTCAGGACGGTATTAGAAAACGAGAAATCTCGGCCGCGCGGAATTACAAATCATTGCCGAGAGCAATGCGCGTCGTCGTCGTCGTCGTCGTCGTCGTCGTCGTCGTCGTCGTTGCAAAGGTACCAATGCCGACGATTGCCGTTGGCTCGTCATAAAGCAACACGAAGCTTATACGATCTAGAATCTAACTATTGCGCTACCATAGGCACAATTTTATCCAGACGCCGGATTGACTGCGTTACATAGTTCTTAATTTACATTCTGATTTATATGCATGAAGTAGTAACTCGATTAAATAACTGTAATAATCAATTAACGGCTGGCCCTTTAATTTCTCGCTATAGCTAAAGGGCTCCAGAGAAACTCCTTACTAATAATTTTGTTACAGTTGATCAATATGTGACGCAATCATAATTGCAAGTTGTTATAGGAAGAATAAAAATTTAAATTCGCAGCAATTCTTTATTTCAGAATTTTATTTATTATTATGTTTTTTATTAATAATAATATTATTAATAATAATATTATTTGTCAATGTTAATTAATGAAGAATATTAAAGTGTAATTTTATAATACTAGATTATAATATTTTTTTCATAATATTTTATATTGAAATGTACCAATTTTCTTAAGAATTAATCTGTAAAAACTTTAATATATATAAAGTTTTAATATTAAAATTTTAATTAAAATTTCAACAAAAGTTTAATATATATACGATCCTGTTAAAAAATGAAGAAACTACTTAAATGCAATTGCATATTATGCTAGGAAACGACTTTCACGTTATATCAGCAAAGTTCCATTATACTAGCAAAGTCCCGCATTGTATAAAGTCACGTCCACGGTCCACTCGCAAGGCAACGACAGCTATCCACTCATACTCGTGTTCAGCGAACCAGCTCGTGACTTTAAACTCGAGAGAACTTTACGTTGGTCAACGATTTGACCTCTTTCGACGAAATGCGCATTGATTGCATTTACATATTTGTATTTTATGATCTTAGTCAACAAAGATTTGTCTACATTTTGACAAATTTTTGTGAACTTCTATTCTAAGATTGATATTCATAGTCAATTCTTATATTTGAGACTGTTTTAAGTACAGTCTTAAGATGTCGTAAGCTAATTAGAGAGCTGTATTAGTATCTTATTAAGATATTACAAGACAGTCTTAATATAAGAACGGATTATGAATCAGCCTAAGATATATATATAATATTTCAAGTATCATGACCTTAAAATGTA
>Ga0157364_1006121_pt1 | contig 12327 bp, 11 predicted proteins | sample AttsexASBM2_FD_111476 | JGI IMG/M metagenome (GOLD analysis project Ga0157364, IMG submission 111476) | Fungus gardens microbial communities from leaf cutter ant in Ribeirão Preto, State of São Paulo, Brazil - Atta sexdens ASBM2 | ecosystem: Host-associated > Fungi > Mycelium > Unclassified ...
AAAAAAACGGCGGAAGCAAAGTTGTACACCTAATATATTGTGCTAATTTCTTAACTTTATCTAATAATGACAAATTTTTCAATTGAAAAAATGAGTTCAGATATATCTGGTTAAATCTCAAGTTATTCATTTTATATTATTTATAAAGTTGATTCCAGTTTAATTAAAAACTAAAAATTTGTATTTGATATGTAAAATCTATTTGATATGTTTGATTTCTTCCTATTTCTCATATTAAAAATATTTAAAAAATTATATATATATATAAAACTGCTGAAATACAGAATGATAAACATAAATAGAAACAAATTATCTGTATTACAAAATTGTTATTCTTAATATCGTCTTTCTAAGATCTTCTACATAAAGATAAAACCTTTCTTAAAGATTGATTATGAAAATGCTTATATTAAATATGTACCGTATATAACATTTGTTTTAAATAATTTAATACTTGTAGTTTGTTCTCTGTCACTTTTCATACATCTTAGATTAATTCGTATATTTCGATCAACGATAGTATCAGACTGTTAAGTTCTATAGTGTCTCTTGATATCAATGGTTTTACAATTTTAATGGAGCATAAGATAATTATCGCGACAATATAGGGACAAATAGAAGGAATTTAGGAATTTAGGAATTAATCATTTACATTTTTGATAAACAGAAATTAAAGGATTACAGATCACATTCAACAAACTATTGTTCGATATATAGTAATCTTTATCAGTTTTTCCATTATAATTATATATATATTGAACTTCACAAAATCATTACTTCTGTCAAAGATAAAGTTCTACAATATTTAATACTTGATATCCATAGAATGATCATAGGGCAAATAAAATAGAGCAATAGAATACAGAAAGAGAAATGTCATCCTTCATTGTATGTCATGTGATTGTTCACAATATTAGGAACAGATAGGAAGAAAGAAAGGGAATAATAAATTTTTTAATAAGAATAGGGAGAATAAATATAATTTGTGAACAACAGGAAAGTTACTAATTCTCTTTTGTATATAAAGAAAGAAGCGATTATGGAATGTGAAACAAATATTAGTGAAAGCATGAACAATTGAAGTATCAATGCTTACATACTGCATTTCCTTCGGAAATATTATCACAAATTTACGACACAAAAAAATGGATTTCAAAAATGTGAATTTTTTAAATTGTCGAGTGAACATACTCTCGGGAAATTTTTTACCTATAGCAACCAATAATTCACGGCTTTCAATTTTCTGGCGTACTTATAGCATCGTTGTTTGGTTAATACAATTGAGTCACACAATCGCGTTGATTTTCGGGATTATCTTGGCACCAACGGAGAATAGTCTGAAGGATGGCATTCTCTCCGTCGTGGTCACAATAGAGGCATTTTTCATGCTTACGCGTCTTTATACAAGCAAGAAGTTAAAGGAAATGATCCAGAAGATGAACGATAACTTGTAAAGCATGGACGAAACTATAAAGAATACGTAAAGTCGGCCATAAAGCCTATAATATTGCCGTTCGTAATATATGGCATGACCAGCGTAATATCGATTACGATATACCACGCCATGCAACCGAGTGTATTGACCTTCGAAAAGTTCACTTTTTTTATGTAGATTACAATTTATCAACCACTTTCAGTAACCGTTCTCCAACCACATTCTGTTTTATCGGTTATTTTGAAGACAATTGGCAGCGTTTACTTATTTCTCAAGAAGTTCGGTGTGGATGTGTACATGGTACACTTAGTATTAATGTTAATAGCGCAGTATCGATATGTAGCAATAAAACTCACGATATTGTTTCGTGATCTACATAACTATAATGATAAATCTCGAAAAGAACATTATCCTATAGAAGATCGATGGACGGAAGGAGAATTAAGAAAATTATGTCTGCATCAGAATACTATTCTAAAGTAAGTATAATGTGATCGTTGAAATAGAATTGAATTGATTAGAGAAAAATATATTTGGATCATCAAGCTATTGATATTACTCTTCTAGCTTTAAGTTTATGAGAAAAAATGAATTATATTCTTATTATAAATAAAAATCATTATTATTAGAACATATAAATTTTATTATTTCTTGTATAGATGTTTTTTCTGTATTATTTATTAGTTAATATTAGTTTACTTAAATAATTTATGATTTCACATTTTATGATATTTTATGTTGTGTTTTAGCATGTCATTTATATTAAAGAAACTTTTGTCTGTGAACTTCAGCCTACTCTAAATCAATAACGTATTTCAATTCTGCTTTATAGGTATCTTATTAAGCGCAGTGAGTAATAATGTTATTATTAATTTAAAAGAAAAAATTGTTTTTGTAACTATTGTGATAAATTAATTTTTTATTGTATAATATATTTGTTTATAAAATTACTTATTTTAAAAAATTAATGTATATTTAATGAGTATTTCAAGTAAAATTTTTTAAATAAATTTTATAAATTACATAAATTAGAATATGATAAATATAGAATCACGAGGCATTAGGAGTCAGCGCTAATCCCGACTTGCGCAAAATATAACAATGATAAAGATATAAATAAATTTAATTAATTCTGGACATTTCGACTCCGTTTTGAGCCATCTTCAGCAGATAAATATATAAAGAAAAATTACCGCAATAGAATAAATATATCGCTGATAGTAAATTGCAAATTCACATTTCATACTTTCTTCAAATGCAGACTGTATGCAGTGAGTGATCATTCTAAGTTTTGTAAATAGTGTTTGCCAAAAAGTGAATATTATAGTATAAATAAATTAAATCAATTTATTAAAATTCATAAGATGCTAAATATGTCTAAGAGGAATGTAGTAAATAATATAGTAAATAATATAGTAAATAAGATAAATTATAATGATTGCACTGCATCCTATGTTGGCCAAACTAGTAGAAAATTGAAAACTAGATTTAAAGCTAAACGCTACAACCCCCCAAGCAGAACAATAAGTCGTTATGATATCAAAATGATATCAAAATGACTTCAAAATGATCATTAAAAGTCATTTTTCAATTCATTTTCGATTCATTTTAATGTCATTTTGACGATTTATATCATGACTTGTTGTTCAGCTTAGGCATATATGCAGAAAAATTACGTTCAGTAATTACATATCACAAATTGCATGCAATCACAATTTCGATTGGAAGAATGTAAAAATTTTGGTTGTAGAGAGGTCTTACAATTAATGACTTATGTCGGAAATGCTCCACATTAATTGCCAACCTGAAGGATTAAATTTGAAAGTTGACTCCTAATGCTTCCTAATTCTATATTTATCGTATTCTATGAATCAAAGGAATCCCTAAAATAATTATTTCTTAAAATAATTATTTCTATTATTTATTGTAACATAAATTAGAGAGATCTCTATTTCAAACTTAAATTAAAATTTTCTAATTGGAAAAATATAAATGTGAGTTTCACTTTTAAAGAGATTTTTTGTTTGAAATTTTCTAATAAGTGTTGTATATATTTTCAGATACCATCAATGACTTTTGTAGAAGGAATTTCAATCACTTCATTTGCAATTGGTTCACTAATGCAATTTTTTTTGTTATGTTCTTCCGTACAATCGTTATCAGACACAGTAAGATTTATTATTTTATATTACAGGAAGCTCTTGGGTTAAATGGCCAAACTCTAAACTCTAAACTCTATGAATTTAGGATCTCAAAACAAATAAAATTTTCTCTGAAAGTATGCTCGCAAATGTTTCGTTCAAGAGATGATGACTTCTTAGTCAACAGTTACTACAGAACTGTAGGAATGAATAATGTCAAAATAATGTCGAAATAAGATCAATCCTCTTTATTGCTTTATAATAATTAAAATTTAATTATTAGGTATGGGAAAAAGTTCGTAGCGTTTTCCCGTTAGATAGCATTAAAAAAACGCCACGAACTTTTTCCCACACCTAATATTAAATTTGTTCAAAAGATGTTAGGAATAATATGGATTTATTTTAATTGGACCTCGTTTTTTATCAGCTCATTTGAATGCGAATGGATTTCTCGCATTTTTGAACAATGAATTTTATGACGTTTTGGAAAATATTTCTTTGACTATAAGAGTGAACTTTTGGTTTCAAATCGATGGCTGTTCTGTTTATGGCAGAAGTCCTCGACAGTGGTTTAATATTCCCAGAAGATGGATTGATCGTGTCGGATTTGTAGCTTGATCTCCGTGTTCATCAGATTTAAGAGGATGCTGGTATAGTCCTGTTTTACCAATGAAGTGTGATAATTTTCATTTGTTCATTTCTCTTAATTGTATTTACGGATTGAAAAATCCTTCTTTACAATTAAAGTATCGACAACAACACAGGGTGCCTACAAATATCAAGCTACAATTTAATACGAAAAACTAAAAAAATAAAAAATAATGGTTTTTTCCATCGATAATGATATCTGCAGTCGACTCGTCACAATATGTGCTACATATAAAAGTTTCAGACCTTGCGTTTAAAATAAGTAACTGGCGTCCTACAGAAAACTTCAAAGAACAATACTATGCTTATAAAAATAAAGGGTTTAATATAAGAGAACGATTCTACAAAAATTTCATTTATATACTACGAGTAAAATTAAAGCCGTGATATCGAGCATTATTTTAGTTCCTCTATTTGCGACAGCAACGCTGTCATCAAATGTACCTCATATCAGCAGAAACAATTAGAATTATCGATCTATTCAGGCTCGTAACAAGCTTCTTGCCACGATCAAAATTTTTTCTCTTGAAAGGAAAAACAATTTAATAAAACAAATATGATATTAGTTATTTCAATTTTATACAAATAATGTTTTTATAAACAAGAAATGTACAATATTATTCACATATATTATTTTTTATTGATTTTCGACTCTGCTCTAATGCCGAAGCGTCGAGCGGCAAATTCATTTGTAGCGAAATTTTCATAAGCTCCGTTCTCTTATACTAGCCCTTAGTTCATTTCTACAAGCATAATATTGTTCCTTAAGGTTTTCTGTATAGCGCCAGCTACTTATTTCAAACGTACAAAGTCTGAAATTGTTATTACATAAAGCACATTTTTTATTTGGTTTGGATGTTAAAATGTCAAACGGCATTTAGTAGGAAACGTCATTCCTCTTATTGCACCCGAATATAGAAATAGATTAAATCATTATGTAAACCAGCAATATATTATCAGCTAGAAACACCATAATAATAACATATTTTTCTATATATTGGGAGTACAAATTAGTTCGATCCATTTCCCTAAAGATAGCTCCAGCTGTTGTGAATGGTTCATAGTGATTTTGGCGGTTTCAGAAAGGTTAAACATCTGCTAATAATATTCAGTTTATATCGCTTTGAATTTCATATAAAAACCTTGATTTTTATTGTGTTTGAATTGTCGAATTTTGTGTTAATCAAGCAGCATTTGCGGGAGATTTTGATTTTCTGCTTTAATTGGAAGAAAAGGCGGCTGAAGCCCATCGAATGCTTGTCGAAGTTTATGGTGACACTGCTCCAACTGATAAATCATGTAGAGAATGGTTTCAAGGACGTTTCAAGGATGGAGATTTCAGTGTTGAAGACAAGCCTCGCTCTGAACAGCCAAAAAAATTCGAAGACAAAGAATTAAAGGCATTACTCGAAGAAGATCAGAGTCAAACGCAAAAGGAGCTTGCAGAATCATTGGGGCCGTTTCTGTACGATTGAGAGCCATGGGAATGATTCAAAAACAAAAAAATTGCCTTATAAACTGAAACCGAGAGACGTTGAAAAGCGATTTTTCACTTGCGAACAGCTGATTCAAAGACAACAGAGAAAAGGTTTTTTACATCGGATTGTGACTGGAGATGAGAAGTAGATATTCTACGGCAACCTCAAGAAGAAAAATACTACGCTAAGCCCAGTGAACTCGTTGCCATCGAACTCAACATCAACACCACGGCCGAACATTCGAAGATCATGCTCTGTATCTGGTGGGACCAAAAGGTCTTGTTTACTATAAGCTGAAACCTGGCGATTCCATTACGGGCGATCGATATCGGCTACAATTGATTCGTTTGAGCCGCATTGCGAAAGAAAAACGGCCGGAATACAAGCAAAGACATGATAAAGTTATTCTTCTTCATGACAACGTTCGGCCTCACTAAAATCGTAAAAAAATATTTGGAAACGCTGGGATGTTTTGCATCCACCGTATTCTCCGAACATTGAAGTTGCTCCTTTTGATTACTGGTTGTTCCGAAAGATACAGCAAGTCACCGGTTCACTTCTTTCGCAGAAATCAAAAATTGGCTTGCCTCCAAAATTGGATTGCCTCCAAAGACGAGTCATTTTTTTGAGATGGAATTCGAAAATTGCCTGAGAGATGGGAAAAAGTAGTAGGCAGCGAAGGACAATACTTTAATTGATCTATTCATTCATTTTGTTTTTAAATAAATGCACAAAAAACGGACCGAACTAATTTGTATTCCCAATATAAAAAAATATATACTAAAATAAAATCGTTGCTTAGAAAAGAAGTCATGTATCCTTGCGATGATGGTAAACCGGAATTGATAGAACACATTCTTGAATTACAGAACGAAGTATCGAAACAGAAGTACGACAGAGCGAGACAGAAAAAAAAACAAAAAAGGATAGAAGTTCCTATGTAATCAATGAGGCTCCGCACACCAAGCTGAACTCGTTGAGCGAAACAGCAAATCTATCCTTCAAAGTCTTTTTCTCTCTATGGCTTGTTTCTAGTGACCGAAAATTCTTTCTCGGCAATTTCGGTTTAAATAGTATAAGGAGAGAAGGAACATTATATTTAGATAATGTACAAGTTTTAATAAATTATACTTATCTAATATAATCGTTCCTCTAAGTTATGTGTAATACAATAGCAAAAATAATTTCAAAACACGATAATTTACGAGATATTGACATGATTTTTCATGAGCGTTACATACCACGTTCATAGAAGTGGTTTGCAAGAACTCGACACGATCTCGCGCGTAGGATGCGATATCGGAATATTAGAGATCCCACTATCGATTCCTTTTTTTCTTTATTATATATTTTTTTTTCTAAAATAAAGAATGTTATTAATAAACATATATTATAATCCAAATATATTTTTATCTTATTATTATTATATAAATTATTATACGTGTATTTTTAAAAGTTTTAAACCGACAATTATAGCAAAAATAATTCGACATACTATGCGTCGAATAGATAGAAAATCAGTATTTTTATACGTAAATGAAATCTGTTTACCTTTAGAAAAAAATCCGAAAAAAAATCATGTTTTTGTAATAATATTACATTCGGTGTCGATCAGTACTTTCTGTGAAATGTTTCTTTTATAACTATATTATAATTATATCTGAATGAAAGTTCTGATAATTAACTAAATTGTAAAAGTGCGGTGATTAATATAATTATAAGGATGATGTCAATAGTATATGAGAGTTCACAAATTAAAAAGCCTTTATATGTTGTGCAATATAGAAGTAATTTTTTCTATTAAAGTGATTTGATATTTTTCTATAGTTGTTGATTTAAATTTTTCAATGCTCGGAAATAGTTGCATTTTGGGCCAACTTTGAAGTTTTTGAAGCATCCCCTTCTTTCACCCCGCCTATTACCGCTCTTATTATCACGCTCGACGGCTGAGCCGCCGAATCACGCACGGATGTATATCTCAGAAGCGTTGCATAATAAGAAATATACGACCCTTCCTTCTAGCAAATTATCATTACTTTTCTTCCTACATAATAATAATTTTCTTTTTCTTAATTAAATCAAACTTTCTACTATTAATACACACACACACACACACACACACACACACACACACACATACACACATACACACACACACACACACACGCGCGCGCGCGCGCGCGCGCGAGCAACGCTCCTGAGATGTACCTCCGCGCGCGATCCAGCGGTTCAGCCGTTGACCGTTGAGCTGTTGTGAGAAAAAGTAGGCAACACTTCAGAAATCGGAAATGTTCAACTAATTCTGATATATTTATTAATAACATTATTTATTTAAAAAACAAAGTTATGGAAAAAAGGAAAAACCAGGATCGATCATTGAATCTTCAATACTCTGATCTCATATCTTATATCCGAGCCCACGCTGAGTTCTTACGAATTCTATCTCACTTCTACGAACGATATATAAAGCGCTGATACAGAAAGTCGTAAAAGTGAGATGAATAAAATTGTAAGGATGACAATAGTAAAGCAAGGCGGGTACTAACCCGTGCGACTAGAAGAGGCGCGGGGCGGGGAGGATAGACGCGGAAAGGTCCCAGCGCTGTTTATATAAATACACATCACAAAGAAACCCGATGGATGACATAAACATAATGACGTTTCGTTATACCTTTCGCGTTCTTCGCCGCCACTGCTGCCCTTCCCAAAAATGCATCGATAACAAAGGCTTGCATACATTTACTGCATATATAATTATCATCGCCCGTCCTCATATGTTTCGTCATCTTTGTCGCTCCCGTTGTATGTTCTTCTCGCACGCAAATATATTTTATCACACGTTTTTTATTTAATTAGATTTAAATAGAGACAACGCTTAATTACGGTTGCGATCGTCTGTCAGTACGATTGAGCGTGAAGATGTTGGCGCGTAATACTATATGATAGCGCTCCGATAATAAGAAAAGAATGACTAATGTCATATACCCAGATATATAATATAAATATTTATTTTTATATATAACGTAATTTTTTAACATATAGTTTTCATTATATAGTTCTTACAATATTTATAAGCAGGAACTTAATTTAACTTAATTTAATTTAATTTATTTCAAATCGAATTTAAGCACCTGCTTCCGATTAGCAATAAAATGTACATTTACTTTTCACACTCTTTACAATATTATCTTAAGCATAAGCTATTGTCGCCAATTGCAATTTCCACAAAAGACACAGGTCCTACGACGATTCCGACATCCAGGTATTTGTAAGTGAATCAGTATAAATGTTCTTCCCAATATACGAAGTGTATGACGGGATTTATTACAAGAAGATGCTCTGCAGAAGAAAGTATTATGTGTAATAGAGGAAAAAAGAAAACAGATAAACTGTAGAGAAAAGGTATAAAAAAATTTATAAAATAAAAACTTACTGTTTATTCTAAAATTATTCATCTTGAATAGGAATGTAAAATCTCATGAAATCATACATGCTTGGAAAGCGTATTGCAGTAGCGGTCCGTCTGAATGACTGATGCAGTAATATTGCCCGAGCTCTTTCTAAGTTTCGTCCCCTCCATCACATTTCTTCAGGAATGCATATGGAATTGTTCAACACAAGCGAGAGATCAAAAATGCAAGCGCAGTCGATACGACAGCTTTGTTAGTGTAATAAAAGATTTTTTAAGGACATTCGACGTATTAATACGACATATTTCTCGATGACATCATGGCTGTAATTTTGATACATTGTGACGTTGCCAAATTGTATGTATAATAATATAAAATTTAAAGATCGAGATGCATTGCGACGTTGCCAAATAGTGTGCATAATGATATATCTCACCCGTTGTAGTCCTATACTCGCCACAGTATTCGTGATCTCTCTCCTACTCATCATGGTCCTATACTTATAGTATTCGCGCTTTCTCTTCTTCCCATTATATTCTCTCTCACGTTCTCTTTTCTTCTTGTTCACAATTTTATTAAATAAATATGGTTTTTTAATGATATGACTTAGCAATGATTTTAATTTAGCAACTAATTATAATAATATTTCTAGTAATATAATGTAATACAAATAGTTCAGCATACCTAATTACCATTATAAACTATTATTGCATCGAACAGCTATCGACCACTTATTGTACTACGTCGTACTACTGAACAGCTATCATATTATCAATTAATTCTAAATAATTATAGACAAAGAAGATCCTTTTCCACTCGGTAAGGAGAAATAGGAATGTATTGGTTTCAAAGTTACGTGACAAGCAGATGATGTCATAGAAGGGAGCAAAAAAAATATTTTAGAATTGTGGAGGAAACCTAGAAAAAATAGAGATTAAAATTATAATTTCTTATTATTCAATTTTTATTTTAATAATTTGATTAACTTATTTGACGAAAAATTGCCGTCTTATCATATATAATTATAAAGCACTGAATAGAGGCAGGGAAAAAGAAAACTGAAAATAATTTAACAAATTCAGTAATATATTTAAGTATCATATTATACAGTTTTATAAAACTTTAATTTATTTCTTACTTTAAATGTAACGCAGTGTATACAATTTCATCTGAAGCGCGCATTATTAATTCACACTCCATAATTGAAATTTCATTCATAATAAACTTCATGCAATCTTTTAATGCACCACATTTATTGTTAATACAAATTTTGCGTATAGTAGTCACAAATTGTTGGTATATATTCTCTCGCACGTGATTTTATTTAAAAAATATGGTATTCATTTTATGACTTTTATGATGCGATTTTTATGATGTGACAATAGAATGGTACGAGCACAATTTTAATAATATTTTAATGGTGTAAGTCAATCAGCCGGACGCGTTTTTTTATAAGTAATTTATTTTCGAAGGTATGAAGAAGAAGAGATTAGGGAAAAGATAAATTTTCAAAGAAATATATATATTTTTTAATATAGATTTATTTATCTAATATTTAATGAAGCATGTACATGTATAATTTAAACCATAGACACTAGTTCACATTCTATAATAAAATTTTTATCATGAATTTCGTGCAAAGTGTTTGCAGCACCGTGTTTATTAGTAATACAATTTTGTCTTAAAAATGATACAAAATATTTGAATTCTTCACTAACACCGTGCGTACATTGGCTTAGTTTATAGTACGCATGCTCGACACATTGCTCGAGCTCAAATAAGAAGAATGGTTGTTGGTTTCATGTACAAGTATGTCATGTATTATACAATGACAATTTTACATTTTTCGTATCACTTTAACAAGTTCTACATTCAAATCTTGAATCGGTGATATCATTCCATGATCGATGATGATAATGGAACAGTTGACTGCATTAATCGCTCAATATCTGTACATCTCTCGATGGATACCTTCCATGTAGCATGAGACAGGATTATGCGATTGCCTCGATTGTCGCTGATCGCAATTTCTACATGAGACGTAGGTCCCACGACGATCTCGATGTCCCAGAATTTATACGCTGTCAATGTCAATACATATCTCCTCATCAAGGTATGAAGTATGTAGCAAGGTTTCGAAGATGTATGAGAAGATGCGCTGTTGAAAATAGAAAACATGTAAATAGACTTTAAAAAAGTACGTAACGTATAAAATGTATAATCAAAACTTTATAAAAACTGAATAAACTTACTCTCACTTAGTTTAATATAGTTTAATATATCATAATTACATTTTATGACATTAAAGTAATATATGTTTCACAACGTTTATGTGTGGATGAGCTTCGCTATATGTGCCGTCAGTAACACCATGAATCGTACAATGACATATAGGAAGATTTAAATTTACGTAATCATCAATTCATCATATACATTTATATGTCTGTATAAGAATGCACTTTGACGAAATCGAATATTTTTTATATCTAAGGGATCAGCGTCAGCGATAATAAAGTCTGTCTGTTCCCATACTCTTTTCAAGAAAATTGTACGTTTATGTTACTCTGTGTGAAATTAATAAACAATATTGCTCGTCGATGATGCATTTGAGTCGCAATATAAAGAATTTCGAAATGTTCTTACTCGCAATAATACATGGTGCATCAAGCATAAGATGTAACAGACATATAAATGTATATGATGAATTGATCGATTGATTTTAACGACTGAAAATACTTTCTCGGCGATCTCGGCCGCTTGGTGATCATAAGGGGAAAAGAGACATTCTAGATAACACATCTTTTATTAAATTATATTAATCATATACTTTTCTCATTACTTATAATAACAAAAACGATATCAAAACGTGATAATTTGAAAGATATTAATTAATTAACTATTTTCTATGTCCGTTATATACCGTGTTCATAAACCTTATTCGCAAGAACTCAGCGTGATTGAGTGCGTAAAGTGCGAGATCAGAATGTTGGAAATCCTCGATCAATCCTTGCATATTTCTCTTTTTGTTTATAATTTCTTTTTTAAATAAATAACAGTTATTTATAAACATATAATACAAAATATATTTTTATATAATAGGGTATATAGGCCGGTTCTAATTCGGGAATTCCGAAGAAGGGGGGGGGGGGATCGGGGGCCCAGGGGGGTTTGCGAGGGGGGGGGAAACGTCCCAGGGCGAGAAGGAGGAAATCGGG
>Ga0157364_1006122_pt1 | contig 12326 bp, 6 predicted proteins | sample AttsexASBM2_FD_111476 | JGI IMG/M metagenome (GOLD analysis project Ga0157364, IMG submission 111476) | Fungus gardens microbial communities from leaf cutter ant in Ribeirão Preto, State of São Paulo, Brazil - Atta sexdens ASBM2 | ecosystem: Host-associated > Fungi > Mycelium > Unclassified ...
TCTTATATAAGATATATAGTATTGTATTTTTTATTAAGTTTAAAATAACACAACACTTTTTACTGCATTGACAAGTTAAAACAATATATTCGGTTGGGGAAAAAGTTTATCGTATTTTTAAAAATTGTATTCAATATCTTTGTCAAAAATGAACAAAATTTAAAAAAAGTATTTTAAAGCTTGAAATTTCTACTTTCGAAAGATTATTATATTTTTTTTAGTTTCTGTGAGCTTAGCAATTTTTACATTTAAAAAACTACAAGCTGAAAAAGATGAAACATTTTTTTTAACTTTGGGGATTTCTCACATGTCTAAAAAAAAATTTATGAAAAAATTTTCGACTACCTATCATGAAGCTTTTCCTATAAAATTATTTAAAAATGTTCCTATGATTTATGTAAAACTGATTTTTGTTAAAGTGAAATAGATATATATTTGATATTTCACGAAAGTTCGAAAAAAAATTCTGTAGTCTAGATCTAATGAAGAAATAAAAAACAGACATATAAAGTATTGATAATAAACAATACGCTAAAGTGACTAACCTGAAGTTATTCGTCTTGAATTCAATCCTATATTTTTTTAAATGCTTACTATATTTCACTGTGCCGTAAGTCAGCCACAAAATGATATGTACAGAACAGAAGTAACAGGCTTTATATCTACATCGGTACATTCATTTATTCATTCATCATAGGCTTTGTACCTACAAAGATAACTGTAGATAACTGTAGAAGCTTGGTAAATATTATACATATGCAGATTTGTCCTTCAATCAGATAATAAACACTAACGGAAATGAAAAAATGATGATAAGACAAGCACCCTGTGCGATTTTTTTGTTCAAAAAATAATTAACGTCATAAAAAAATCACACAGTAAACATTTACGACATTCATATCATTACCTCTGTTTAGTCTTTATCGATAGAGAAATTGTGAAAAAATTTTATTATAGCAGAGTGAACTGACGAAAAATTTCGCAATTACAGTATGATGATTCGCTTTAATGCAATAGTTTTGTCAGAATAAAATTTCTATTTATAAAAAAAAACTAAATAATACCAATTCTAAATGATATTTGTAAAAAATTAAACAAATTCAATTTGAGGTGTATTTGAGGTGTAAATATTTTAATAATTTCATAATTAGTCCGATGTACAATGAATGAAATTTTTCAGCCACGCAGTTATGATGATCAATACTGTAACACAAAATCATATAAAATTCTAATTAAATATATGCTTGAAATAATTGACATGTTAAAAGATAATTTTTACATGCATCCAATTTTTTATTCATTATACAATTAAATATTTACTAGAAGCTTGTCTTTTAATTTACGTATTATACGTTCTGAGACATGTTCTGATTTCTACTTCGGTGCTCCTCGAATATCATGTCATTCTTACTTAATATTCGGTAAACAACAACGATGATATAACATCCGGGGAGCACTCAGGTGGAAATCTGAATATGCTACGTGATATTTTTGAGAATATAGAGTTTACCAGTAAAAAAAGGTACGTAAGAGAAAAAGATATACATGTTGTTAAAATATTTATTTCACAAAATATTTATTTGCGCATAAAACATAAATAATGAAAATTTTGAACAATTATAAAGTAATTATTTATTAATTTTGTATTTATTAAACATAATATTAAAGTGAAACTGGAATATAATCGATATAATATACATATAATAATATTAATATATAACAAATAAGAGTTAATATATAATGTATAATATATAACAATTAATATTAATATAGATTATTAATATATATAGATATATATATATAGATTAATATATATAGATAATATATATAGATTATTAATATATAGATAATACATATATATATGAAATATAGTCAAACAACTATATAGTAAATTATTACATTACAGTAATAAACAATAAAAAAACAAATTATAAACTTAAATTATGAATATGTATCGATGGGCGGTCGCAAGTAGGAGATCAGTTACAATAATACTTGCAGCTGTTATTAAATAATACGAATGCAATAGGTCCAATTTGTGTTATTTGCACTTTTTGCACTCAGCATCTTCGTTTTCTTTCCTTTCATACCCGAATATAAATTTATTTCATTTTCAATACAAAAATTTTTAAGGATTTTACAGGATTACAACGCGAATAGATATAGCCAATAAAAAATTATAAAAATTTTAGATTACTTAAAAAAAATCTGCACGGACGTTCCTAAATGACTTTATAGGAAAATTCCGCGGAAATCCGAACGAATGGCAGCTCTAGTTGTAACTATTTATTTCTAATATTTTTATTTTCTATATTTATATTTATTTTCCATTTTAATTTTTCTACCATTAAATGTGAAGTAAAGAGATCCAGAGATTAAAGATCCAGTAAACCCCATTCGTCATATAGTGGCAGTCTTTTTATCATTAATTTTTTATAACTCTCGCTCTTGAAACCTGAATTTATACCTGTGCTCAATAATTCATCCATATCATTCGCCTCAGTCCTACAGCACAGCATAAACGGTAAAATGGTAAAGAATATTATCATTCCATAGCTAGCTCTTCGTTTTAGAATATCCTTCAGATCCTTCATAGTGGGCGGTTGCGTCTTGCAGTTTAATTGCTTCATAATTGTTGACAAGGTGTCAAGGTATTCATTTAATAGAATATCGCTTTTATTTTCAATGATATCAAAAGAAAGACTTGAATTGAAAAAGTAGAGAAGATCAAGTGCTGGCGATGCATAGACGCATATTTGAAAATCAACCTGCAATAAAGTAAATTTTTTTGGTTGTCATTTATGTCTACGATAATTGTGATAAAATCCGTGCATCAGGAAAGAAGTGAAACATCATGTTCAGGAAGTCGTGACGACAAAGTTAATAGTTACATAGATGACATCGGCAAATGAATATACCTGCATACGCAATTGGTTAGGTACATTTATACATTCTATTTTCAAGTATCTCATATATTATCACTGTCTGTTTATCTTGATTGCTCAAGCTGAAATTGTGGATGATTAAATTGTGCTAACATTTACCATAATAGTGCATTTCGTTTATTTATTTATTAATTTAATTTATCATTATGCAAATTTATATCGTTGCACTTAATTATAAAAATTATAATAAAAACTCAGAATTATAGATAATTGGAATAAAGTGACTAAGCTACGTTGAATTATGTTTATAATAAAATTCATATTTATCTAATTGTAAGTATAAAAAATATATTTTTAAAGTAAATTCGAAGTTTCAGTAATATAAAGTCGTATCACACAAAAGTATAATGTACTAAAAATTTCATGAATATTTTATTTAATCTTAGTTCTTAGTCATAAAATAAAGTCATGACTATAATAAATCAATGAACATCCATGTTCAGAAGAAGTACAGTAAGATTTTTTATGTGACTTGGTACTTACAAAAATCTGATCAATGGGTTTGCCATTGTTGTCATATTTAAATAACAAATTGTTTGCATGACAATCACCATGATTAATAACGTTAAATTCGTCTTCACAAAGCTTGGTTGCATTTAATCCTATTTGATGTATGTGATCGGCGAGTTTAGCAATTTTTTCCGAGTATCTAGCAATAAAAATTAAACTAATGTAAAATCATATGAAAACATGTAAAAATAATGCGAATATTTGCTCTAAATTATAATTTGTATCCATTTATATTAGAATTTTCTCCTTAACATATTCTGTCTCTTCATATTAAATTATTATTATCTTATATCATATATAATAAAATATCTTAAATATTAAAAAATAAAGCAAAAACTATTGTTATTTATGTAAATCTAACTTTTTCACTTCTGGCCAGTTGACAATCTCATCTGCTAAATCTTTAGTACTCTTAATCAAAACATTTCTCATTTCTGGTGGAAGCTGATCATTAAATATTCCTTTCGAACACATCTCTTTTTGCTTTGGTTCCTGAATATTAAAATATTTTTATTAGAGAACATATATTTATTTTGGTATAGTATAATTAATAAGATTGCGTGAAGAATTGTCGGATATTTGTAGCAATATATCCGGCAGAAACTTTATATTGAAATGACGTGTATGTATATAATGGTATGGATACTTTTTTTGATCAGTAATATAGTTTTTAGAAAAATAGTACCGGATATATGACAAATATCCAGTATCCCGCTCCAAATTCTGGACATTTACCAGATAAAAAATTAAAAAATGTATCCGTAATAATAAAAGTTTTCAGGTATTTGTTATTCACCTTATTTTAATATAAAATTTTGACACGATATATTTCCAGAAATTAGATATCCAGCAACACTTTCCGCATATCCGGTGTATTTCTAATAATTATTAATAATTTGTTGTACGGATAGGAAATTTGGAATATCATACAGAGATCAAGCTATACAAGAAATCTCCATAGTAATTTTATATACAATATAATTTCTTTGTACACTTAGAGCACATCTTTTTTCGGAGAAAGATACGAGTCAGCCTAAACATCTTTAAAATTTTACCAAAAAATAGTTTTAAGAAGAGTTTTATTAGATCCTCTGAGCAGATGTGGTAAATAGTACATTGCAATGCGCAAAGATGCATTAATAAGAGAGTACGCCAAAGTTTTAAAAATAAATGTTTCATTTCTGACACTATTTATGGATATTCATTTATGTCAAATTTAATTTGTTTTGAAACGAATATGTATATTAATTAAAAGAATCCATATTACAAAATTTGAAATTATTAATCGGATTAAATAGTTTTTTTTTTTTATTTATTTCCCAGAGATACTAAAATCTTTCAGTACTATAATATTTCAAAACTATAATATTCCGAGTAACATCAGAAACACAAATTGAAAAATTGCATCCTCTGTAAAAATATTTAAAATTTGTATTAAAAAGTATTTAATTTTAAGAGACTACTAAATAAAAATACATTATAGGAAATTTTTTTTGCATAATTACGCCTTATTCACTACAGCGACTCTGATCTTAAAAATGTTTTTTTGAGATATCTTTCGAACGACTTTCAGAAGTCAAACACATTAAAAATGTATTTACGTCACACTCTTAGCAAAACTTCTTACCCGCGAGCGACATTATTGCTAAATGAATGCAGCGAAATCTTTCTCGTAAATAAAAAATCTTACACGATAAACAGCGCATTTTTAGTTTAATACAGTATTAAAAATGGGACTCTTGTGTTTATTAATATTACAATTATAAATTACTTCTCTATAGGATTATAATTGTGATGCACGTGATTCTAAAACTCTACAAATTTTTCGCAATGCAATATTCATAAAATGCAACCAAAGTGATGAAGTTGATAAAATTTTTATATTTAATATTAAGAGTCTTTTATGTTTAATATCAACACAAAAATTTGAACTCTGAATGATTCGTGCCATTGATCCGAATTCTTAATTGTGACAAGAATAACTGTTATGACTGACTGTGAGTCATACGTGATGGTTTACCTTCTCACAAAGGGCTACGGAGGCAGCATGAAATCTAGCAATTCCGCGAAGTGCCAGTATGGAATGATCTAAATCAAGACCATACATGTGATCGGCCATTCGAAAACCGAGAGATGCGAGGTCTTCGATCACCAGAAGTACTGGATTTTCATTTTGCGCATAGAGAATCTTCCCGCTCAAGCGGTGCTTTGATCCTAACAACTTATTCATTTTATCCAAAGTATCTGACATCATCAACATTTCGATGTGAAAGAGACCTGCTTGTGTGTCCTGTACCAAATTTATTTAAGATGAATAAGAGGAATCCTTTAATCTAACAAGCATGTGATTATTTGTGTTATAATGGCTTATGTAGATCTACATAAAATTTGTATAGTAGAATGTTTCAAGATTTGAAAAAATGAAGAATATTTTCTTTAAATACAAAGTAATGCATATATATTCGATTTCTTATATGTAACTTATAAAAATTTTATTTTAAACACTCATTACTCAAAAATAATTATCCTAATCTTTCTATTGAAAAGAAATGTACTGCAAAATTTGTCACAATTTTCTCTCTCTCTCTCTCTCTCTCTCTCTCTCTTTCTCTCCCTCTCCCTTCCTCCTCTCTTTTTCTCTCTTTTTCTCTATCCTCTTTTTTCTTTTGATAGAAATATTGAATACATTAAATTAACTTCTCTTCCTTTTTTTATTAGAAATATTGTACATATTAAATTATCTTACCATTTTTTGTTGAACTCCTTCACGTGAAAGTTTAATAATAATTGATTTTTTCTCTTTAATCTTAGAACCACGCGAAAATTCGACAGTAATCCTAATCATATCGCTAGTATTATTGTCACCCTTCATCGTAGCTGGTTTCGAAAATATATCGATCACCTGAATCGAATTGTCGTTTTCTGACTTTCGCAGAATCTTCTCCACGAAGCATAGATTTAGCCATGTTGGTGTTTCTACGGCCATTTCTGAAAATGGAATTGGAAATGGAGAATTTTCTCATGTCCTTCTCGCCATGTTAGGAAAACAATTTTTTGCAGTAACTTATTAAAGATAAAATTTACGTTTTTTTTTTCTTCTTCTGTTTCCTTCACTCTTCTAATCTTTCGGCTCTTGAGCTATAGATGAATATATCAAATTTTGTAGTATTACTGTATTTCTTATCTACATTCAAGAGTTTTATATGGGTTTTCCTATTCTATTAGTTATAATTTTTTATTGTAATAATTTAATTTTATAAAATATTTTATTGTATTCAATGACTAAAAATGTATAAAGTTAATTGAAATTACCATTCAATCTTTGTCACTATTATTTTTTGAATAAACTATTTTGTGGGTGTATTTATTCCGAGTATAAAGCTTCTTAGATTTTTTTAAATATTTCTTAATTTAATTTTTCAAATATGAATTAATATTTATTAAATATTTTTAAATATACAAATATACTACAAATTTTAAAATATATAAAATCCTTAAATTATATTTAAAAAATTAAAAAAATTATATTATATTTAAACTCTCCCTCTGAGAAAAAAGTCGCTATTTAAAAAAAAAGATATTACAATTCAACGTATATGCAGTGAGCATGGACTGTTAAGCCAATATTTGTTAATTCAAACAAACAATATGTTCTAAATTACAAGATTTTGATGACATGCCACATATCCATTTTAACTTAAATATATAAATATTTAAACTGGATAATCACTACCAATTATAATAAACGCACTTAATCTAATTAACAACTAAACTTTTGCTCAGTGTTTAAATTTTAGTGTTTTTTTTATTTAAGAGATACACAAGAATAATTGTACTCGAACTTTGTATTAGATGTATATTTAATTTTTTAAAATGTAAGATTATTTAAACAAAAAATTATTTATAAAAAATTATTTATATGACTCTAAAGTTGTCTATAAAAATGCTATCCTAAGTAAAATTATTCTAAATAAATTGAAAACTTTTCGATAAACACAAACTAAAAATAACAATTTCAATATTATAATTTTACAATTTAAATACAATATAACATACGTTACGTAACACTTACATTGTTAATTGTGAAATTATAAAATTATAACCATTTTATTGATGTTACTTTTAATTAATGTTTATTGTATGTTATGCCTTCTATATACTGGACGTGATAAGCGACGAGCAATAGCAATAAGCGAGCCGCCTTTGAAAGCTCCGCCTTTTTACACGTGATGATGAATAGCAGAATTCTCATTAGGTAAGTATTATTCATTGCTTATTGCTCATAGCGTCCAGTGTGCAATAAGTACTACAATTCGTTCGTAACGTTCGCGAATTATATAACGTTTGCAATTTAAACTTTTTTTTTCTCAAGATTTCATATTTTCGAAATGCAATGTATATTAAAGAATTCACTATGATATTTCGATATATATCAAAAAATTCACTATAATATTTCGATGTATATCAAAGAATTCACTATGTTTAGAACTTTATTTAAAATTTTTCTCAATAAACCCCGACCGAATATCAATATCAAAAGAACAAAAAAAAAACAAAAACTGTTCCTTGTGGATGAACTACATTTTTAAAATTTAAATGAAATAAATAAATAAATATATATATATATATATATATATATATATATATATATACGTATATATATTTGCTATTTTGTGAAAGCGAGAAAAATTTTCTAATTCGTTCTAATGCAGGTATAAAAAACAGATTTAAAGTAGATACTGATAATAAGCAATATCCTAAAGTGACTAACCTAAAATTATTCGTTATCGACTTCAATCGTTTATTTCTCTTATAGCACTATGCCGTTTCGTAATGCCAACTTTGAAATGATAACGTAGAACAGAATTTACAAGCTTTATAACTATATAATATGTCGGTATCAGTCAGTATATTCACATATTTGTTTATTCAGACTTTGTATCGATAAATGTTAAGAATACTCAATTACTTAAATTTCGATAAAAATATATTCAATCGATGTGTTTTTGCTATAAAAATAAAGGTTTGACAAGAAAAAGCGTCGACCTGTCTTATGAATCGTTAAAGCTACTTATGACGACTCTTCAGGTTAGAAAATCTGTCATAGCCACGTAATATTGCGTCACGAGTATGCACTATGATCATTTGTCCAGCATTAATTCCTAAAAATAAATATTTTCTGCTTTTATTGCACAAATTCTTAGCTTTAAAAACAAATTCTATGTTTTAAAAACACAAATTATTTTTTCATATAATTTTTGTTTTTACGGCGGAGAATTTGTTTCTAACGCAGAGGATTTGTGTTCTTAAAGCAGATAAAAAAACACGGAGAGAAACATATAAAACGCATGCGTATGTGGAAAGTGCAAAGTATGTTCGCATTGTTGTATTTTATAGCTTGTTAATTATCCAACTTGAATAGTCACCAACTTTAATGATTATTATCCCGATTTTCAGATTCGAGCGACATGTTTTTTCTTGTCAAAACTTTATTTTTGCGCAAAAACGCATTGATTGAATACAATATTTTTATCGAAATTTGATGTAAACGGATTGTTAATTCTTAATTAATATTTACTAAACAATAAATAATAATCTATAATAGAGCAATGATAAGACAATAACACGTGCGATGTTTTGCGGTGCAATAGAAAATAAATTGACGTCGTTGCATCATTAAAAAAATCACAATAAATGTTATCGAGTTACGACATCCGTGCAAGTCACCATTATCTATGATTAGTTTCCTTCCCGATAAATTATAAAACCATTCCAGAATAATGGCTATAAGCTAATAGAAAATTGTAATTACACTAAAATGATTCATCATATATAACACGACAGTTTTGTCAAAATAAAATTTCTAAACGATTTTTTTATTTATAAAACAACATATTCAAAATTCAAAATCAGAGAAGGATACATTTCCTTGCAAGATATCACTGAAAAAATTCTATTCTGAAGAATATCCGACTTACGTATAGTTTTCTTCTAAAATAAGCGCCAAAACGATTCTCTTAATTTAAGAGAAAAATTATCTAAATTATATTCTTAATATAAGAACAGGATGTCCTATTTTAAACGATGATTTCAAATATCTTTTGAACAATATATTTTAGAGAAAAATGTTTCAGACAAAAATTGTGGATGATTTTAAGGGGGATATCATCAAAAACCGCATGAGGCCGCGACGATGCCTTCATAAATAAAAAATATTATTAATTTAAGAGGAAATATTTTTATATCTGTTAAGAGAGGAAATATTAAGTACATCTTTCAAGAATACAATTTTTTCGATGATATAATACGATTTTATTATCCAAATAATATAATTTTTATCAGGGCCAATTAGAAAACTATATAATATATATAGCCAATAATAAAGGACCAGTTGTAAATTTACGATATTTTTTTATTAAATTATTGACCAACAATTTGCAATTTTAGATTTAGCAAAAAATTACAATAAAGTTTCAAATTTACGTACATCATAGGCTCCGATTATTTTATTACTTATTACTCTGTAACTTTTTTCAATTTTTCTTATTTCTCGCATTTTATGTTAATACAATTTAAATATTTCAGTTCGAATCACAATTAATTTACATCACAATTTTTGGTATAGGATAATATTTTATATATCTCTGTTTTGATAATGTCATTTTCTTTATTAACATATGTTGAATTAGACAATATCTACATAACAAAACAAAATATGTGTGTACATATATCGTTATCTATGACAAATTGATAAAATATTTAAAAAATCACGATTATTTTAAAACCTTAATGAACCAAGAATAAAATCGTCATAAAAATATAATTGCTTTTTCGCATCAAAAATATGTCATTACTTAATTCTACGTTTATTTGTTAAAAAGAAAATTTAAAAAAAAATAGATGTCAACCTTTATTAACAACAAATTAAAACATCCTCCGTCTCTTATTATTAATTTTAATGTATTTATTATAACTATTTACATTAAATGTTCTGATTTCTTAAACTTCTATTTTTTTCTACTTTAACATTCTATCACTAAATATAAAGTATATATTAAAGATCCAGCAAACCCCACTCGTCGTATAGTGACAGTCTTTTTATTAATATTTTTTTATAATTCTCATTCTTTAAACCTGGATTCGTATAAATATCAGTGCCCAATATTTCATCCAAATCTTTTGCCTCAGACTTACAGCACAACAAGAATGGTAAAACGGTGAAAGATATCAACATTCCATAGCTAGCTTTTTGTTTTATGGAAGCCTTCAGTTCTTTCATAGTTGGCGGCTGCGTCTTGCAATTCAGTTGTTTCATAGTCGTTGACAAGGTGTCAAGATATTCATTTAATAAAATATCTGTCTTATGTTCAATAACATCAAAGGAAATACTTGAATTAAGTAAATAGATAAAATCGAGTGCCGCCGATGCATAGGCACACATTTGAAAGTCTACCTGCAATATTAAATAAATATTTTCGATCTATAAATTTTTTAAGTCAATCGTATTGGAGATAAAATCTGTGCAACACACATACGCACACGCACGCGCACACGCGCGCGCGCGCGCACGCATAAAGGAAAAAAATGTGAAGCATTATATTTAGGAAGTCGCCATGACAACGTTGATAGCTCAGAAATGGATAACATTGGCATGAATATGCCTATATGATTATACTGAATACAATGCATTATTCAAAACATATTTCATTTCCAAATTTCTTATACCGTTATCGTCTTTGTTTTGATTGCTACAGCTAAAATTGCAGATAATTAAATTGTACTAATATGTACCGTAATAGTATCTTTGGAAACAGTATTGGTTCATTTAATTTATTGTTATGCAAATTTATATCATTGCATTTAACTATGAAAAATACAATAAAAATTCAGAAATGTAGATAATAGAAATTGGAATAAAGTAATTGACATGAGCTATGTTAATTTATGTTTATAATAAAATTTATATTTATCTCGATATAAAAAATATATTTTCAAAGTAAATTCGCTATTTCCGCAACACCCCAAATAACATTTATTGTATGAGCTTTTAGATGTCTTATGTCTAAAAGATATTTTATGCAACATGCATGTTATCTGGGACTCGTCTTATCACATGTAAATATATACTAAAAGTTTCATGAATGATTTTATTTTAAACTTAGAGTTCTTATTTAATCTTAGTCCCAACATAAAGTCATGATTATAATAAAATAATGAGCACATATTTGGAAAACGTATATGATTTTTTATGATGTAATAGTACTTACAAAAATCTGATCAATAGGTTTGCCATTATTGTCATATTTGAATAACATATTATTCACTTGACAATCACCATGGATAATAACATTAAATTCGTCTTCACAGAGCATATGTGTATCTGCTCCTATTTGGTACATGTGATCAGAAAGTTTAGAAACTTTTTCTGAGTATCTAGCAATAAAAACCAACCAAATGTAAAATTATATTTAAAATACTTAAGTGAAAGTAATATAAATTTGCACTAAACAATGCAATTTGTATTTATATTTGCAATTTTCTTCTTAATATGATTTTTCTCTTCATATTAAATACTTATCTAATGCCGTATATAATAGAATATTGTAAACATTAAAAAGTAAAATAATAAATATTGTCATAAATACAAAACTTACTTTTTTGCTTCTGGCCAGTTTGCAATCTCGTCTGCTAAAGTTTTCGTACTCATAACGAGGAAAGTTTCTATTTCTGGCGAGTGATGATCAAATTTTCTTTTTGAATACATCTCTTTTTGCTTCGGATTCTGAGTATTAGAATATTTTTATTAAAATATGTTTTAATGTTTTTTATCCATTGGATTATAGAGTTAAATAATTAGATTTGCAGTAGGAA
>Ga0157364_1006123_pt1 | contig 12325 bp, 4 predicted proteins | sample AttsexASBM2_FD_111476 | JGI IMG/M metagenome (GOLD analysis project Ga0157364, IMG submission 111476) | Fungus gardens microbial communities from leaf cutter ant in Ribeirão Preto, State of São Paulo, Brazil - Atta sexdens ASBM2 | ecosystem: Host-associated > Fungi > Mycelium > Unclassified ...
TATTTACAGTCACGAAACTAAAATTATTTAAACATTAAGTCATTTATATATATATCGATTTTTTCCTATTACGATGGTTCCTTCAAACTGTTATTCAGAAGCTAAAAATTGTGATTTCACGCATGCATTACGCACTGATAGTTTATAATTACATTTGGATAATTAATTGTGAATCTGCTATAATGCATGCGTGGAAACAATCACAGTTTTTAATACTCGCAAAATGGTTTGATAAAATTATCGATATAATGACGGATAATTTAATTTCGTATATTAATATTCTAGTTTTAGCAGTAAGCATTCTATTATTTTTTAATTGTATCCATAAATCTGATCACCCTTTATCTTGTCTATACATCCTCTCGAGAGAAACTGCGCTTCCAACGGATTAAATTTGAGACACGCGGCTAGTACTTTAAATGCAAATTTTCTTAATTCGCCGTCGGCACCAATTTTGTGGTGACGTACCGTAAATTCGTAAATATTTGCATTATGCTCTGATTGGAAAAGTCCAAAATAGATTCCGGCTCCTTGACATATTTGAAACAGTTGGACCGTTCGCGAGATCGCATTCGTGTTGCATTCGTGAATTATTTACCGGAATGTGACGCTGACGTTAATTTATGACGTCGTTTTATAATATGCCGGTTTTTTCGCGTTACAGAGTACATTATTGCGATGGAATAATTGCAAAATGTGAGGAAATAAACATAATATAAAACCTATAGAATGGCATTAATTTAGATCATTTTAGGAAAAAATGTAGTTTGCACACAATATCACACGTTAATGAAAAAAAAAAAACTATCATGAAACTTTAATTATGTCAACGACGGTAGATAATCAATAATTTTAATTATTCTTTCATAATTTTAATTATAATTCTTTCACATCGTTGATATAAATTATATAGTTTGGTTGAAGAATAAATAGGGTGTTTTTTTTCGCCAAGAAGAAAATCAATTTCAAATCGATTAAAGAGCATATTCAATGGCTGCGATACGCCATCGAATATTATAGTTATTCGTGAAAAAAAATTGGTCCGCTGTTATCTTTCAATTACTTGGCTCGCATAAGTCGACGGATTAACATGGTTTTATTCGAACGAGAATATTAGCTCAATTTTCCATTCGCTTCACGCGGTCGTAAGTCCACTTTTGCTTCAGCCTTCGTTTAGTAATCATTGGAATGAAGTCTTACGGAATACGTCAAAAAAGTTCATCTGAAGTGAACTTTTCCTGCCGATGAAACGATTTGCTCGCTGCAAATCCGACCAAAGTATCGAATTCAGCACATCATACGTAAGTTCGAGTGTGCGGCATAATGGGATTCGCGACAAATGGAGTTTCACTCGAAAATTTCTGGCAAACCGAACATTATTTAAAGTAAGGTAAAATACTCGATTATCACATTACATGCTTTTTCATTAATTAACTGAGAAAATTGATGCTGTTACTTCAGAAGCTCTTCGAAGTCAAGTGAATAATTTAGCTCTTCATTGTTCAGAAAATTTTGCTTTATTTCAATCGTAAATTTAGATAATTTGTCTCTATAATTCCCAATTTTTTATGTCGAGCAATAATACGGAATCGTTTTCCCCTCGCCTGAAGCGAATAAAATATTCTACATTCCGTTTGAAATTTGCGACTAAATTAGATTACTTGGATCGAAATAAAATATTCCGATATAGATCGCTATAATGCGACACGTGGGAAGAATAAAATATGGTTATTCATATTCATCGACAGCGTGTTATCGTTTAAGATAGTGAATCCCCTAGATATTGTGATGCTATCTGAATAAAAAAAGAGCTTCGATCTTTGGGAATAATCCCCTGGAAACAATCCTCGGGAGAAAAATCTTCTGAAAAATAAACTCTCGGATAAAAAGAACGATGGGTATTGTTTTCTTTCGGGTGCTCCGAACGTACACATATATATATATATATATATATATATATATGTGTGTGTGTGTGTGTGTGTGTGTGTGTGTGTGTGTGTGTGTGTGTGTGTGTGTGTGTGTTGTGCGCGCGTGTGTGTTTACCTCGCGTTCGCGCCATTTTTCCACACTCCCTCGGATGTGCGCGAGTGTGTGCGACTCCGATTTTCAGTTCTTTGCGGCATCAAAGTTTTTTCGCGAGAATTTATCTGCTGGTGCGGGAACGAACTCCCGGTGAGCGTTTTCTCTCGGGGGGCTAATTTCGCCGCAGTTTGTATTCGCCATTACGAGGCCCGCGGCAACCTCGGTACTTCTGCACGAATCCGAAAGGTACCGCGCGAAACGAGACGTTGCCATTAATAATGCACCGCCGTGTGAAGTAGCGAAACAATAAATGCGAGTATACTAAATTTTGCCGAATGAAAGTTTGAGGTGTATTATGAGTTGAAAGATGGCCGCGATATCGCTTTCACATTGCATTTTACGTTGCTCCGCTTCTTCGTTCTAGTGTAAATGTATTATGTACAATATAATTTTATTTATTTATTTATTTATTTTTTACTGTAATTAATATTTTATATGCTTCTCTGTAAATTCGTTTTGCAGTATTTTTATTAGTAGATATGTTTTATTAGTAGATATGTTCGCAAAAATTTACGAAGTTGATCGAATTGTAGGCTGGTATTTATAGTCAATTTTTATATTCAAGACTGTTTTAAGTACAATCTTAAGATGTCATGAACCAATCACAAAGCTGCACTAGCATTTTAAGATATTACTTAAGACGATCTTAAAATTAGAACTGGACTATGAATCATTTGTCACAAAATTGAAAATCAAGGAAACAGAGAATTATTAGGGAAATTGAAAACGATCGGAAATGAAGGAAAAGTCAGGGAATTTTGCGAAATTTTCTGGAAAATTAAAATTCTTGGCTTTAAAGAAGTTTAATTACGTATATCACACCAACGCAATCTTGGAATACTATCAACTTAACAACTAAAAGTAAATTATAAAAGTTGTTAATCTTTCAATAGAATATTTAACGGTTTCTAAATTAAGATGAAAATACATAAATTTTTAAATATTATTGTAAGTCAAGGAAAATAATAAAATTTTGTCTGAAAATTAGGGAAAAGTTATGAAATTTTATGATGAGAAATTTATGACAATCCTGTGAAAATTGATCTTAGGAAATGCATACGATCTATTAATATCATATATGTACATTGAAAGAAAAAATTAACTGAATGTGGCACAGCATTTTTGAATGCAACAACCAATCAAAAATGTTATGTCATATTTTACCACTTAATTTGTTGCATTAATCTTTTTTTCAATGCATATTATGATATCACGCTACCTTTCCAGTTAGAAGAAGCGTGACGTCATCATTTTTATGCGACACGACCGACGGAATTAGAGCTATATTGAGTTGATATTTCGCCAAAGAGACTCGTTCGATCTCATTCATTGTAATTCACGAACGCTCGCGCGCGCGCGCGCGATCTTCCCTCTCCCAATACTGTATACAAGTCACTCCCGTTTTTTTGAAAATTTACTTTCCGGAGGATGTTGCGTCTGAGATTTTTCAGAGATTAATTTCCCCAGGGATTGCGTTGCTCATCCAGGACTGGGAATGCTCCATTCGTTACTGAAGTTGTTCGAGTGTGACTTGTGTCCCAACTTGCGCAAAATGCAGAATGTGACAAGATGTAGAGCACTTCGAAAGCCGTGCTTTCGAACTTTTTCTGAATCCACTTTCAGATTGTATCAGTTACTTTCAGATTGTATTCGAAATTAAAAAATGTTAGTAACTTCAACATTGCACATTAATAATATTTTTACGAATAATAAAAAAAAAATTAAATTTCTGAACGAATTTTCGAATAAAAACGCAGTTTGTCATATGTTCGAAACAATTTAACGTTCGTAATAATTTAATATTCCAAGCTTTCTAATAGAATTTTAATTTAGGTCTTTAATTGGAATTAATGAACGTACACTGATCAATATGATATGATCAATTGTGCATGTTTTTCTATTGATTGCGAAGAACTCTATAGTTGCAGGTTCATATTGTTTAACGCTAAATGTGACAAATTGCCTTTGTAGCATGAATTGAAAATGAGAATACATTTTTTCACGGCGAAAAAAAAAAGAGCGGATATCGCATCACATAAAAAATACAACGTCATTAAAAGCGATGACACTGTCAAGTTGAAAAAACGATCAATCCCGATCGCTAAATTAAACTTGCTGGAGACGCGGCCAGATACTAGAGTTTTAATACTATCCTAGAATTACGACCGCGCGAGAAAACTTTGGTAATTTTTTAAAAGTAAGAGAACAGGCCGCTTCTAAGATGCAGCGTCTTGGTAAAACGCGGTCAGCTATAAGAAAGTTTCCGGAGCGAGACCGCGGCATAACTTCTTTTTTTTTTCTTTTTTTTCTACATTTTTTTTTTTTACATTTGGTCGGATCTTTGAAAGACGTCCGTAAACGCGTCTTGCAATTTGCTTTGCTGCAGTAATCACGAACCTTTGCAATATCATACAAGCGTATCTCGTATACGCACCACCAACGTACAAGATATTTCGCTGGGCGAAAATTGCCCCGGTCCGATTCTAATCATTCTTTTTACGGTTCGTGAAAATTTTTACACTTCCTCGCAATTTGCCCCGAAAAGTTCCGCCATCACGTCGACTCGCATATCGTGCTCGTTCGGAAACTTTGTCGCGATCGTCGTGTCGATGATGATGGAAGAAACTAGCGAAGTTCAGCGCGCGTGTAATATTGCGCGTCCATCTAACCGAAATTTTTCCCATGACAGCTAGCCAGCTGCAAAATCGATATCGCCGATATCGCTGTCGAAAATATGCAAGACCGCATGACCACAAGATAGATCGGAAAAGTTCGGCGGCTGCTGCAGTTGTCGAGGGACAAAACTTTGTAAATTGTTCATTGTTTGTCTGCTTTAGACTTTGACGCAGTGTTGACGTAAGTGATGAAATGTTTAGAGAAATTTTTGAGCTCCTTTTCTTCGTAAAATTCTTTCTTATGAATTCTTTCTATTTATTTCGCATGTGCTATAATAAATAATAAAAAAATTCTTATCTTCAGATATATAATAAACAAGATAGGTGTAATAAACAAAAATAATAATATATATATTTTTGAGAAAATGAGAGGATAGTTTTAATTTTTATATCAAAAATATAGAATTATAGAAAAGTTATATCTAACTACACCAATTAATTAATTTGCTTCCATTTTCAAAATCGAGAACAAAATGTTTTTATTAAAATGAAAAATGATTCTCTAACAAAGTATTTTTATTTCCTTATCTGTTGTCAGCGAATTACAATCCGCTCACGTAGACTTTGCCAAAGTGACAAGAAGGAGGGGATTCGTACGTGATAAGGGTTACCGGTGGCACGTAGAACTAAGGGAAGGGTGGAGGGGGAGAGGGTGAACAGAGAAGCGCCGGTGCTCTCCCGAACTAATTATTTTTGATCTTGGACGGGCTTGGACCTGGACACACAATGGCCGACGGAGTTTCTTTTGTAACTGAGTGCGATTAATTCCGTGTGCAGCGGAACGCTACCCCCGAGACTGCTTGTCTCAGTTCGAATCCTTTCCATCCGCCACCTCGCCGTTCGTGATACCCTTTATAAGATTCCCCGACAACCGAAAAGCCCGTTCACCATGCAAATCCACGCGAATCCATGCCACCAGGGATTCCCATTAAGGTTCTTGGACACACCTTTTTGGCCCGAACGAGTATTCAGACAGCTTCTTCGGATCATGTCCTGTTCTTTTCCTACTTAATGCAAAGACGAATTCGAACGCGCATTTATTTTTTATTTTGCAATTCCGTCAGCTGGACAGATAACCAAGAGAAAATAGTTGCCGAGACAATATTGTTTCAAAAGTGATACAACTCAGTTAAGTTTTTCAGAAGAGAGGAAGAATTACTTTACAATAGAAAATTATTAATTTAGAAACATGATCAAATATCATATATTTTTGTTATTTTCATTTTACAACTCTTAAAAAACGATCTTTTTTGAGTTGTGACGATTTTGATATTCTATAAAATATATCAAATCCGGAACAATTCATCAAAAGTATAGGTATAACTTGAAATATCATTAAATTTAGATTATTACTTTTGATCAGCTAAAATGATTAAGTTATAAATAATTAAGTTCAAAATAATTTCTTTTTCAAACTTTGATCTCCAAAATTGTCTCAACTATAAATGTTCACGACAAAGACTCTGCAGAAGATTCTTCTTTTTATTTACAAAAACGACACAATACAAAATGTATCACTCTTGTAGAAGGTTTTATCTCTTTGAAAACCTTAAGAATGACGCAAGAGCTATTTGGTGGACGGAAGTGAAGTTAAGTTAGTTTACTTTTGATTGATAGAATGATCTTTCCTTCATCGATAAAAACTTGAAAATCACATTTTTTTTGTTATGTCATTTTGAAGTAGAGGAACAATGTGTAGAATTTTAAAGAATTAGTAATGATAATGATCAAAAGAGAAGCATTGAAATAAATTCCGAATATTGTATAATGAAAATACTGATATTTAATTATATGATATTTAATTAAATGATATTTAATTAAAATATTAATACATCACAAATATCAATATTAGAAATCTATCAATATAGAAATCTTTTTTAAAAAATTTAAATTTTGACGATGATATATATATTGGTGATATATATATATATTGGTGGCGTTCCTCATCAAATTTAAATTTTTTAAAAGAGATTTCTCGTCAAAAAATTTAAATTTTTTAAAAAAGATTTCTGTATATATATACACAGATTTATGCAATTACATATGTTAGTTTTCATATAAAATTCTTTCTGTATAATTGCGATGCAACCTTTATATTTTAAATGCTTAATTTAACATTATTAATATAACGATTATACATAATATTATAATGAGATGATAAATATTACAATGAGAGCCACGCATCGAATTAGTACATATAATATGTACTTCTCAATATAATATGTTATTTTTTTTCATTATAATATATAATATATTTAAATGATAACTACGTAGCCTTTCGAAACCGATATTTCATGGGAATACATACATTAGACGGAAGACGAAAAGAAATCGAGACTACACTGGCTGATATCCCCCTTTTTACGATAAATATCATTTGTTGGCCGCATGTCGCATCAATACTCATGCTTGCGTTGGATATCACAGTCAATAATTCTTCCGCTGTCTTGCATATAATGATTTTCTAGCTCGATTTATGGATACAACTTGCTTTCTTCTCGCTGCAAACAGCCGGTATAAATTTGCATTGTCGATAAACTCCGGACTATATTTGCCTTTCTCGTATGGTTATTTCGCCTCTTCAGTAAACTAAAGAAGTAGTTGTTTTCGATTATTGTTATCGTGGAGAAGTTGAGAAAAATTCATCCTTTTTTTTATATCAGAATGCATTTATTCCTCTACTGTTCTCTTGCATTTATTTATTCCTTTTATTCCCTTCTGCATGCACAAAATCCATTTTCTATATGTAAAAATAAGATGTTAAATATTTCCATTGATTGTGGGATGCAATGTGAATGCACTTTATTGAAATGCATACCAATTTATTAATTTTTTTATTATTACGATTTTTTTGTAGTAACATATTTATTTACAGGCAGAGTAAACGCGTTTCTGTTTGTCGTGTTATTATATCCGCTTTATACATCAAACAAATCTTTACTTCGCAATTCCATTTGTAATACTAATTCAAACATCTGTGCAGGCACACATTTTGCACGGCTTGCCATTAATGAGGATAATGTTATATTATATAGAAACAACTTTATGCTTAGACCGCATCAACGGCAACACACCTATCGCAAAGTGAATTCATGATTCTAAACAAGGTGAAATAGCAACGGTGAAGTAACACCGATGAAATTTATCGTTGAGAATTTTGCTTCGACAACTTGTCGTGCGAGTTCTCTAACGAGCGAGATTAATGATGCCACCGTCTGAGCGGTGTTATACAGGATAACAATATGTTGTAAAACTTGTTCTGACATGCACAGGATATAGCATGTAACAGTATGTGAAGGTAATCGTGTCAATTATTCTTCTATAGCATTTATCTCGGCGCCTTTCAGGCTCTCACAATAGCAATCCACGTGTATGATTTCGTAACGCCGCCATTGATTCCGACTTCCATTCACGGTATCGGAAATGTATCGGAATACCTGTATCGCGAGTACGTATCTCCCCGACCCTTTTGTCTATAGCCGAGTCCCGTCGATTCACGACGATAAATTGTATATGAAGCTCGTAGAAGCGAATAGATTTGATTCCAGAGCTGTCAGATAAGCGAAATTCATGGCGGTTTCGAGAGGCGGAGAGAACGAGCGCGATTACATCGACAATTTATTTTCCTATACTTGCAATAGAATCTACGTAAGTAGTACGAGTCGGCCGCGATGCCGACGGAACCCTTCTTTCTCGGCAGAGCGGTCTGACTTATGCATTAAGCCGTTGCACGTTCGCCAACGACGGGAGATGTTTTGCAGAATTCATGTAGGTACGCGTAACGTACGATAGTAATATCGCAACGGACGGAGGAGTTGTTTACGAATTACGAATATATTTTTTAATCTTATATATTCTTTTCGTCTCAATTCTATTCGTATTGAAATCATAATCCAAAAGTGATGTGGCGTAACAAAGAGAATTATCTCTTTCGTCTCCGCGAGGGGATGTAAAGCATGCTGGATATCTCGCGGGAAACCGATGCAATATCGCGGCACGACGAAACCACTCGCTTTTTCGCGAGAAAGAGGAGAAGGCTGGCTGCATCTCGAAGTGGCTGCGCTCCCACGGCATCGCTCATACTGCTGCGCTGCAGCAAAATCTCATGGAGTGCCGCGCCGCCGCGCCGCCGCCATGTTGGCGCATATAAGGGGCTGCAGATACCGCGTAAAACGCCAACCACCACATTTATCCTCAAACTTCGGATCCACGGCGACGTGGCGCGGGTACTAGCGCTCACCTATTCGCCGATATACCGTGCGAGCTTTCAAGGGAATTGCATTAACAAGTCTAAAATAATTTCCTGGATCAGTAGCCTTACCGAGATCCCGAAAAGAATCTCGTCTCCACCTCGTTTCTTTTCTTGCAGCTGTCCGTTTCTCCTCCTTTTTCTGTGTCTTCGAAACTACAAAATCGCACTCTCGGTTGCGAAAAATGGATCGTGCAATTATATTCGTGTTAGTATATGTTAAATATATATAGTGTTAAAATAACACAATTTATAAGTAAGTATACAAATAACGTAAAAATAATATTTTTTTTTATGAAAATTTTAATATAAATGAATAAAATGTGTTAATTTGATTTATTATAAATGTTAAATTTGTTGAAACATGTTAATTTAACATATTAATAAATGTTAATTTTAATGAAGAAATATATAATTGTTTATAAATTATGTCAATGTTTATATTTTTTATGTTAATTTATTTTACATAATATTTGTATTACTCTTTTTAACATATTCATCTTGTGTTAAATTAATACAAAAAAATTTGAGATTTTTTTTTTAGACAAAGTAAAGTTTAACGTAAATTTTCCAACTATGTATATTATTTATTGTATTTTATTTATTTATAAAAATATTTTATGTTAGCATCAAAAAAGAAACCTTTTATCCTCTACATTATGTTACGGTTATTTGTTATGTCAAAATAAGAAATACCAAAGTTATTATTATTCCATTTTCGTTCTTCATGTATATTCATCATCCCGCACGAAAGTTTGGGCACTGTCTTGCCTGTCTTGCCGTTTCTACTTCCTCTATCTATTCCTCAGCATCCATTTATCTTTTTCTTTCCTCTCTCCGCTTTTTATTTGCGCTCGCAGCCAGTTTCGGCGGAGCACTTTGCTCGATGGCGAAACGCGCCAAGACGGCCATGCGTCCTCCGAAAATCCGATTTCCGTTGAGCTTAAAGCAATCGATCGATATCGTGGGATTACTTGTGTAACTACGGAGTGCTACACCCGAAAAGACTACTCTCAGTTTCCGTGCTGGAATGGTCATTTTTTGAGATAGACGTCGGGGAGTACGCGCGAGCTGTTTATCCAATTCTCTCTTCTAATGCGTCGGACGTTCTTTGGTTAATGGAACGGCAGAATCGCATGGCAGTAGTTTCATCGAATTCCAAATAGGTCTTCTCGTGTTTCAAGGATAAGGATCCTCGTTCTTGCGTCACATAGGCATTATCCGTTTGCGAAATCGATATTTTATTTGAAGAATTATACACTGAGAAAAAATACAGTTGTAGTTGCCATAATTTAATTATAATTCATAGTCATAGTCATAGTTTTTTTGGGACAACTACATTTATAGTTGTTTTAATCATTCAAATATAATTAATTGTTGTAATATAAATAATTTAAATATAACAAATATATTAATACTACTTGAATTTTTAATTTTTTTTACATATTTTACAATTATTATATAAATATTGTAATAAATGAATTTAAGAAAATTGTTATACTCACTATAATTGCGATTGCAGTAAATGAAAATGTTTATTTTATTTATTATTTATTATCTTGATATTTTACTATATTAGTTTTGAAATTATCATAATTTATAATATAATTTCTTTCATATTTGAGAAAACTATATATTTTATATATATATATGCGCGCGCGCGCGCGCGCGCGCGTGTGTGTGTGTGTGTGTGTGTGTGTGTGTGTGTGTATATGGTCATTGTTATACATATTAATATTATAGCAATAATCATAAAAATGGAGCTCCTAATCGTAATTTTACCGTGCAATTGTAGTCACAATATCAAATACTTTTCTCTCAGTGACTATGAAGAAACGAGTACAGGAATACAATTGAAGAGGAATGAAAACAAAGCATGTCCTTTATTTTCCACAATTTATAATAGATCATCTTAATTTAAAATTTTGATGAAAACATCAAAGACTATTTACAATGAGGATGAATTCATCGTGTAAGTTGTTTGTTTATTAGCAATAGAGAGCCGTAAACTGTTAGTAGTAACGCCACCGTTTAATGTCTGCTAATTTATTCCAGGCTTTAAATCCGATGTTTCTTGGTTTCGCGGGAATTTGTGAAAACTAGAAGTAACGAAACAGAAGGGGATATCGCGCGCGATGAATTAATTGTTGGACATCTTAGCGGTGCGATAACACCGGAGGAACCTGTTAATTTCCTGCCGCGCTGAAAATACGGCTATTTTATGGTAATTAATCTCAAGCGATGTTACAGGGTTTTTATATCTTAATTATGCATCGCTTCGACGCAATATATTTGGATGAGAACTCGTATTACTATAAAGCTATATATTAATTGATTACTGATATTACTGTATATTGATTGATATTGTATATTAATTATAATATTAATATTAATATTAATATTAATAACTTTGTAAAACATAAGAGTATATATAAAAAAAAATTCGTTGGTGATATTAATTTTTAAAAGTCTAAAGAATCATGATTAAGAATGTTTTTCATTATTTAGTGTAGAACTGAAAATATTTTTTATAAGCCACTTAGATTTTGAAAAAAAAGTTCAAAACACTGTCACTTTTTATATAGTTTTAAATTGTTCTCCAAAATCTAAAAGCTAATATAATACGCAAGATTTTATTTAGATTACATTAGATTTTATATACATTTTATATACATTACGCGAATAATATATATAATATATTATAGAACTGTTTGTGTTATCACATAATATAATATAACATATATACATATAACACAAACTATAGAAATCAAAGCTTTAACGGTTGGATCTTGATGCTTGTATAAACTGAGTAATTTAACTCGTGATACTAAGTAGTAAAGTTAGCGTTTAGTAAAGTTAGCGTTTCAAGACCGAAAAATTATTTCGGCGCGCGTTTCTAGAGACTACATATGTAGTATATAAATTCATATAAGAATCATACAAGCATTAAGATCCAGCTAGATCGATTACGCGAATATAATCGCGAATATAATTCGACGAGGAAATTAATTGAATACTCACAGTTTCATCCGCTGTGAATTCTATAAACTACGGATCCACACATTTCTCAGAAGTCACTCAGTTTGGATATTGAACTGCAGATATCTTGTCATACAGACGTTGTGGCACGTTTGACTCAGATGAAATGAAGCTAATGGCCTTCGTGCCAAGCGGTTTGCCCTTCCTTTTGGATCGCACAAATCTTCTAAATAACAGACGGAACCAATTTCTAATAGTTCTTTTCATCTTCCTTCTTTTCACACACGACGAGATATCGGCGCATCCATTATTAAGACTTATTTTTGTATTTTTCCATGAA
>Ga0157364_1006124_pt1 | contig 12324 bp, 5 predicted proteins | sample AttsexASBM2_FD_111476 | JGI IMG/M metagenome (GOLD analysis project Ga0157364, IMG submission 111476) | Fungus gardens microbial communities from leaf cutter ant in Ribeirão Preto, State of São Paulo, Brazil - Atta sexdens ASBM2 | ecosystem: Host-associated > Fungi > Mycelium > Unclassified ...
ATAGATACAAGTCTCGTTGCATCCTCAAACATATGCATTGCTCGTTTTATGTCCAACTGCAACAAATAATAAAAAAAAAAAAAAGATATTAATTTTTATTATTAAAATAAACAATTAATAATTTAAATAAAAATAAATTTTATATAGATGACCCTCTAGTGTGTATGTATATATATGTATGTATATACATATACATATATGTGTATATATATATATATATATATATATATATATAAATATACGTATGTATGTACATACAGCGTCATAAATGTCTAATACCCATTTCCACCAATGTAAATTAACTTTAATTTCAATTCAACTTACTTCTCGTCTTTTTTAAATTTAGAATTAAGAATAATTAATTCTAAATTTGCAGGAATATAGAGACATGTTCAAGACACGCAGATATTTCTTTTATATTCGTGGATTATGTTTAACGGTTATTCGAAAAATGGTAACGTAAATTTAAAATTAAACTGAACTTAATTTATAAAATATTTAAAATTGAATTAAATTTAAACTAGACTTAATCCAAACTTAATAATTTATAAGTAAATTATAAATAATGTAGTTCATTTTTCTTACAAGAATAAAATCACGATTAAGTGCAACGTTCTGTAATTCTTTCTTATTTTCTCGAATTAATTAATTATATATATTTATCAAAATAAATAATTAATTACTGGTCAATTTAATTTTGCCAATAGTTTACAAGAATATATATAAAGATGCATTTCGCGTGTTTCCTCCGTGTCTAGATTCATTCTTGGAATGCCGACGTTTCGTGAATCTTGTAGTCCACTTCATCAGGGCGAGGAGCAGCTTGATTCTAAGCTCCTGCGGGCCGTTTCTTTTATATTATTACTTTTATATTACTACTGTGGAGTGATGTGGAGAAAGAAGAGAATTGTGGGAGGTGGGGGGAGGGGTCTTTAATAACTGAAAATGGTTTTCCATATTTTATTTATGTTGTAACCATTATCTCTATTTAGATTATTAGGGTGTTTTTGTATTTCTATGGCTTCTCTATACTTTTTTGGAAAATATGATGTAATATTGACTATTGTGTCATTTTATCAAATAGTATTTGATGTCCTATTATATGGTCTGATAATGCTGACTGCGTGACGTGTTTTAGCCTGATATCACGTTGATGTTCTTTTATCTATAGATTGACCATTCTCCCGGTTTCTTCAATGCTTGCTCCCGATTTTTCCATATTTGCTTGCAGGAATAAGGTATTTTATATACTCCTGTGGAACTGAGTAGAGGTCTTTGATCTTTAAGATTTCTTAAGATTTGTCCTATCTTTTTGAGTAATTTAAAGATAGTTCGGATATTGTATGTTTGTTTAATATCCTGCCAATCCGATCTGTTGTTCCATCAATATCTGAATTTGGATCTGAATCTAAATTCAGATTCGGATCTGAATTTGGCTCCGAATTTAGATTCATGTGCAGAAAAAAAGAAAATCGATGTATTCAATGAATTTTAACATAAGTTACTTTTTAAATAAAAATTGAATTTTGATTCACATATATAATTGAAGAAAAATAAAATTAAAAAATATAAATATAGATTCACAGAGAATTACACAAGCATTTAAAATCCTAGACTGTTAAGGCATTTATTTCTTAAGGTTGTGTTTCTCACATATACTAGAGATTTAATATTGTTTATAAATATAAATGTTTAGAACAGACTCTCAATCTTCTAAAATAATAACAAAGATATAAGGCTAATATGAGAAAAATTTATTTCACTTTTATACTCAGATTAAATAAGTGTATGACTTTAATATGCATTCAATTCGCACTAATGCATCTAACCAAATTCGCTATAAGTTTGCTATGAATTCAGAATCTGATTTCGACTTTCACTATTCGGATCAAAATTCGAATATCTTAGAAAATTCAAATCTCTGGATAATCCGAATTTGAAGCATCACATTTATTCGTAATTCAAATAAACGGATATCCGGAAAACTTTAAATCCGAATCAATCTTTAAGCTTTAACATTTACTAAGTCAATACTTTAGATCTTAGACCTGTTCTTTATTCCTGCACTATCTGAACTGGTGCATACAACAATAAGTGAAATAAGTCCTATTCTTTTTGGCTAAACTTTTTCAGTGTATCTTTCTTCCTCTTCTTTCCTCCTGGAGAGAAAAAGAAGAAAGACAAACTGATGCAAAGTCAGCCAAAAAGAACAGGCCTATAAATAATGTTTGTTTTGCTTCTTATTGCACTAAATGCACTAGTTCCGATAATGCAGGAATAAAAAACAGATCTTTTGACATATAAGACTTGTTCTTTTTTTCTTTGTGTCCAGATCTATTCTTGGATCTTGGAATGCCAACGTTTCATGAACCTTGCAGTCTACTTCATCAGGGTGAGTAACAGCCTGACTAAGCTGTTTCTCTGAGCCGTTCCTTTTATATTACGCTGCTTGTTGGAATGATGGGAAGGAAGAAGAAAATTGTGGGAGGAGGAGAGAGAGGTGGGGGAAATTGGGCAATCTTCAATAACATATATGTATATATGGCTGAAATTTTATATTAAAATGACATGCATTATGATATGAATACCTTGAAAACTTTTATTATCATTATCATATTATGATATCTGGCAAATACCTGATACTACATTTCTAAAAAATATATCAGTGACAAGAAAAATTCTCGAGATATTCATACCATGATGCACGTCATTTCAATATATAGTCATATAAATTGTCGGAAATTAGATACTAGATAGAGAGAGATATCCGATGCATCTGTACAAAAATTTTTACTTTTCATGTTTTCGCTCTAGAGAAAAAAATTACACGATTGATCCTCAAGTTCTAGTTTACAATCAGTAAATTTGATGTAACGTTCTTATGCGAAGAACTTAACCTTGGATCTGCAACAGAATTCTAAGCCTTAAGCTATAAGAAATGGAAAAATCATAATTGATTATTCTTCTTGAATTCGATAATTAGTCAATTTTTTACAACTTAAGGTTTAAAACACCTATTGAAGATCTGGGATAAATCTGATTAATATATAGGGATAAATCTGGTTAATAAATAGATGTTTTAAATCTTAAACTATAAGAAACTGATCAATTGCAACCAATTACGAAAAGAATAATCGATTATAATTCGTCCATTTCTAAATGTCTTAAGACTTAAAAATCTATTGTAGATCCAGGCTAATGCTTATTGTACAATGAGTCAGTAGTCGGAAATCTTAAGTCTTAACCAAAGTCTTAACCTAAATAGATGATTTCTCGCATGTTCTACTAGTTGTTAATTGTACAGCGAATCCTTTAGCTTGATTAATGGGAAGGAATAAAGTCGAATTTATTCAGTTTTAAGAAAATCGATAGTCTTAGTCATACAAGTTAGCTGTTGGTCAACTTCACAGATTCACTGATAAAGGCTATGTTCAGCAGAAAAAGCAGCTTTGCAAAATTCTTAAATGATTAGTTTCAGATTCAGTGAAGATAAGTCCAATCATATTAAGGAATTTTACAACAGTCGCAAAGCTGCTTTTTCTGCTGAATGGAACCAAAACTGATTCTACAATGAATCGGTAATTGGAAATTTTAAGTTTTAACCAGTTTTAACCTAAATAATTGATTATGATTTCTTGCATCTACTAATTGTTAATTGTAACAGTAAGTCGTTTAGCTCGATTAATGGAAAGAAATAAAATCGAATTTGATTAGTCTTAAGAGCTTTAGTCATAAAAAATTAGAAGCTGGAAATTGACTAACAGTTGTCAATTTTTAGCTTCTGACTTCTGATTTATGACTTTTGTACTAATGTATTTAATAGAAAGCCCATTATGATGATTCTATTTAAGTTAAAACTGGTTAAGATTTCCGACTACCAACTCATTGTAGAATCAGCTTAATGGCTTATTGTAAAATGCGTATAAGACTTACGACTATCAACTATCGATTCATTGTAAAATCTAAAGCTAGCTAAATAGTAAGATCACAAAAAAATCAAAATTTAAAAATCTTACCTGTACTTTCGGACTGTTCGTTGGTTCTACCGTAGCATTAATATTGTTAAACATTTCAAAAGCATTGTCAAATAATTCCGACAATGTTGCAGGATCATTCTTATCTCTTTCATGGCTTAAGCTCTTTATTGAAATTTCTTCTGACATTGCTATTCTGTATGTCAACAATCAATCTTCTTTTTTAAGTAAATGACACCTGCTCTTCGATGAATCAAAACATTCTTTCTTGACACACACTGTTATGATTTTCTGACTCATTAAAAAGGTTATAGTACCATCAGAGAAAAACCTGAGAGAGGCCATGGCGGCTTTTTTCCTATTACCATCAAAATCACTCCTACACTACCGCCAGTACATCTATTTTCGGTTTGAGAACTACGTGACATTTTCCGACACTATCGATAAAATCGTATTAAAAGAAGTGCTTCGTCTCTGTACTAAATCCTCAGGAGAAAAAATTATTAAAATTATTATTAAAAAAATTATTATAATTAAAATTAAAATTATTAATTATTAATTATTATTTATTAATTTTTAATTATAAATATAATAACATATTATAATAATTAATTATAAATAATATTAATTATAAATAATATTAATTAATAATTTTATTAATTATAAAAATTATGCGTTTCACGGGTTTCTTCCGTGTCCAGATCCATTCTTGGAATGCCAACGTTTCATGAACTTTACAGTTTATTTCATTAGGGCGAGGAGCAGCCTAATACTGAGCTGTTTCTCCGGATTGTTCCCCTTTTATATTACGCTACTTGTTAGAGTGATGGAGGGAAAGAAGAGAATTATGGGTGGAGGAGAAGGATATGGGAAATCGGTCAGTCCTCATTAACCGGGAAAATAGTTTTTTATATTTTATTTATGTTGTAGCCATTATCTCTATTTAGTTTGTAGGATTTTTTGTATCTTTATGGCTTCTCTATACTTTCTTGGAAAGTATGTAATGTTGGCTATTGTAGTTGTTTTGTCAAATAGTATTTAATATCCTGTTTCGATGTTGTGTTCTGATAATGGTGATTGTGTAATATGTTTTAACCTGACATCATGTTAGTGTTCTTTTATCTGTAGGTTGACCACTCTCCCAGTTTCTCCAATGTATACTTACCCGCAGGAACAAGATATTTTGTACATTCCTGCGGAGCTAAGTGGAGGTCTTTGATCTTTAGGATTTCTGAAGATTTGTCCTATCTTTTTGATTTAAAGATAGTTCGGATATTGTGTTTGTTTAATATCCTGCCAATCCGATCTGTTGTTTCTTTGATATATGGAAGAATGGATAGAATCTTCTTGTCTGATTGTGTGTCAGAGACCGTTGTCTTATTTGCATGTTTATTGATTGTTTTGATTATGTCTTTTTTGTTGTGTCCGTTTTTCTAAGGCTGTTTTTAAGTTTGATTGAGTTTTGTCTGTAGATGTTCTTTATCAGAGATGGTGAAAGCTCTATGTACAAGTGATTGTAGACTGTTTTTGTGCTGGGTGGTGACTCGGTATGTAGATATCTATATGTGTGGTTTTCTGTACACTTGATGGCCTAGGGTTAGCTTTCTTAGAGACTTTCTTAGAGAAGAACATCTAGGAAGGGGAGTTTTCCGTTTTTCTCTAGATCCATAGTGGATATTTGGATGTTGATTGTTGAGGAAAATAAAGAATTTACGGATTTCGGCTCTGCCGTGTCTCCATATCACGAATGTGTCGTCTACATAATGGAACCAAACTTCTGATTTTTTGAATGTTTTTCTGAGGCTTCTTTCTCAAAATGCTCCATGAAGATATTAGCGATTACAGGAGAAATAGGAGAGCCGCTCCTGAAGTTTATTCATAAAATTGGTTGTTATAGGAGAAGTAAGTGGTTGTTAAGCAGTGCTCTATTAGCGGGATGAGGTCGGAGGGGACTTTATGTGAGGCCTTTATTATGTATCTTTTATTGGGACTTGTGTGAAAAGCTTCTATGTCGAAATTTACAAGCAGGTCTGTGGGACGTAGTCGGATTTTTTGGATCTTTTGTATGAAGTCCGTTGAGTTAGTTATGTGTGATTCAAATTTTCCAGTGAGGGGTTGTAGTATTTGTGCTAGGAAGCGGGATATGTTGTATATCGGGAAGTGTATGGCGCTAACAATTAGTCTGAGTGAGTTGTTTAGTTTGTGTACTTTTGGTAGTCCGTATAGTCTTGGTGGGAGAGGAATGGGTTTTAATGTTGATTTGGTTTTACAGGGAATTTTGCTTTTTTCCACCAGGATCGTAGCGTTCTGCGCGATTGTATTAGTTGGATCTTTGTCAAGCTTTTTGTATGCTTTGTCCGAGAAATGGTTCTTTATCTTTTTCTTATAGTCTGATGTGTTCATGACTACTATCGTGTTGTCTTTGTCGGCTAGAAGTATGATGGTATCTGTGTCTCTGTTCAGGTCTTGGAGAGCCAATTGCTCTTGTCTAGTGATGTTTGGTGAAAGGGATTTGGTTTTGGAAAGGATGCTGGTTACGTGTCTGCAGATATTGTCTGCTTCTGATAGGAGTCGATAAATGGTTGACTCTATTTGACTGATAATAATTTTATTAATTTAATATTTTATTCATATTTCGTTATTAATTAATTATAATTATAAATAATAATTATCATTATTAATTATTTATTATTAAATTATTAAAATTATATTACTTATAATGTGCTCTACTGACATATTTCATAAGTTTCGTGTGATATGTAACATTAGGGTGTGTTCTCATATTCGCTGTCAGTGCTAAAACTGTACAGGCTGTGTTCTAAAATTTATTGGTAGTACTGAAAATCTGCACGTGACGTAAACTATAGATTTTCAGTACTGACAGTAAATTTTGACATACAGCCACAATATACGTTAGGATGCTTATCCATGCAGCAGAATAGCGTAAAGTTTGAGAACAAGAATTGTCATAACATTTACTTAACGATTCTGTACAATAAACAGAGAACAGAGAACAGAGAGCATAAAACTCATTACTTTAACCTAGGTTGGTACAAACTCGGACTGAAAACGCCATTAGAGATTTAAATTATAGACGTAAGTAAAGCCAGTTCTACATTAGTTGCAAGCTGATCGCCAGTTTGTTGTGACAGCCAATCTAAAGCTTGCATCTTTAAATCAACGCTTTAAATTGGTGTAATAAACTTGCGATCGACTTGTAACTAATGTAGAATTGGCTTCACGTTTAAGCTTTGGTGTACGACATATGACTATTTGCCGACTCTTGGAGACACGGTAATAAGTTGTACGTCACGTTATACGTGAAAGCTTGTGCATTACTTACATCTACAACTTAAGTTAAATAAGCGTTACGACAATTTTTGGTCAGATCCTAATGCGAGACGAGAGCAAAACCAAGGTTTGTTTCTGTTCCTGCACTAGAACTGAATTAAATGAATACAATCCAGAACTGACGAGTATAAGTGTGCAGACAAGGAATTAAAAACGTTTTAGATAAAAGTGGCATCCCATATTGTTTACATGAAAGTATTAGATTTGTGTGATGAAAATGCAATTCTATTAAAAAAAAAATCTTAATTAAAGATAATGATAACACAAATGTTTTTATATGCAAGTTTGCTATTATTTATATATATTTATTATTTTATTACTCATAAATTTTCAGATAATTATTTTGAAAATGTTCCTAAACGTTCTTTCAATTTTAATAAAATTATGCTCATTTGTCGCATTTTTGCATAAAACAAAAGAATCTGGCAGTAAAATATATTAATCCCACGAACCGAGATATTAAGGCTTCTGATTAGTCGCGGCGGCTATGTTGGAATCGTGATGTCAGAAGCGAGAAATGACATTAATTTATATTGCATGCCATTTTAAAATAAAAACAATTTGGATGAAACGAAATGACGAGATCGCTTTAAAGCACTTGTAAAAATCGATGAGAACCTTTCTTTTCTCCCTTGATAGTCAGTAAATAGTCATAAAAAGCACGTAAAGTGAGCCTATATTCGGGCAGAAACACATGGTATGATAACTGTTGAAACGAGTAAAATATACGCTTTTACAATAATAAAAATAAAATTCCAAAATAATTTTAGTTGTTATCGATAATTACGAATTTGATAATTACAAGTCACATTTTCAATTAAGCAAATAATAACGAAATGTAATGTTGGCATGCAACATAAATTTTGTCATCAAAACGTCTTTTCCATCATTTTGCCTACAAGTTCAACCATTTATCGTGGTGCAGCGCTGTAACACATATGCAAGCACGAGCCTATGTATGCGAACTCGCCAAGAGTGAACGAGACAGCGAGTTTCTTCTCATCACTCAGTCGTTTATTGTTTCAAGTGACCGAAAATGTTTTCTCGGCAATCTCGTCCGCTCAACAGTCCCAGATAGCTGCATTCGGTAATGCAAATCTGAGTGCTCTTATATTATAGCATATATCACGTGCACAGAAAAAGAGCACTCCAACCTCAGATTTGCATTGCTGAATGTAGCTAATAAGAGGGGAAGACATCTAAATATCATATAAGTTTCAATAGATTGAAATGATAGTATCTCCCATTAATCCAATATAATAGTATAATCATGTTAAAACGTAACAGTTTACGAGATATTTAATTGTTTGCGATTTTTTATGCGCGTTATATATAGTACATCCCTCCTTCATAAACTCGAGTAGCAAGAATAAAACTTATTTCGAGTGGAAGTAGAATTTTATCGGAAAAAAATTATAAATCAGCATTTTTCTTCGAAATCTCGAAAGGCTATCAAAAAAGAAATGTTCGAGACTCGAGACTTGTGAAAAAAATATGAAAAAAAAATCGAATAGTTGCAAAAAGTACGTTTTTCGCTTATAAAACGAAAGATATGATTGTATCGAAAAAAATTTGGCATGAAAAATGTAGGTATTCGAATACCTACATTCCCAAACAGCAGTAACGTTTTAAAAATATATTTAAAACATACATGTTGGACGTTTTGGACATATTAAAAACATCCAGATTACATCCATGGACATTTAAAAAATGTTTTAAAGACATCCAGTATTAATATTTTGGATTTCTTAAAAACATCCATTTTAGATCGTAATGGACTAAAAAGCACTGTGAAATTAGTTCCCAAATTCAGGGAAAAATATTTTTATCATAATTTTATGATGTGTATTCTGGAATAAGATATTAATCAATAATAATACTCATATAAGAATCATTTTGTTTTGATTGTCTAAAATTTGTTTAATATATTAATTTAGTCCAGTTTAGTCCATTGCAACCTAAAATGGATATGTTTAAGAAATCCAAATAACACTGGATGTCTTCAAAACATTTTTAAATATCCATGGATGTAATCTGAAAGTTTTTAATATGTCCAAAACATCCAACATTTACGTTTTAAATATATTTTTAAAACGTTATTGTGCTGTTTCTGGGATTAACATATTTAAATAATATGAAATAATATGAACTATGTTTTTTTATTTAATATATTGTAAAAAGTCCAATTGAACAATTAAATGTACAATTAAATGGAATTATTAGTACAAAATTGTTTTTGTGAATTTATTGCAGATGCAATTCATGTGATGATATGTAAACAAATAATTAATAAGTAATTTGTCAAATGTTAGTGTAATTGTCGAATACCTAGCAAATGAGAATGGATTCAGATTTTCAGAAATATGGATTCATGAATATTAAAATGAATTCTTTTCAATCCTGAATGCATTTTTTATTCATTTATAGAAATTGGATATCTCAGTCTAAACTACTGCCTTTCAATATAAAACTAATATTAATATTTTTTATGTGTGCATCGTGAATACTACTCAATTCAGAATTATAAATAGGAAGCAGTTTTTTTAATTCAATTAAATATAATATCAGCAATTTCTATGCAATTGCTGAATATTGCTCAATTCAATATTCTGAATATGAAATGCAATTTTTTTCAATCTAATTGAATAAATAAAGTTTTTATTTAAAAATGGACCATAAATACTACTTAAATTATTCAAAATTATAAGTAGGAAATTCTTCATATTAATTAACTAAGTTAAAAAAAGTTGTAATATAAAAATAATTGAGCTATGTTCTTTTGTTTCTTTTTCATTAGAAGTAAAATGAATAATCGATATGAACACTCACAAATCAAATCGAACAAATATTATGCGCACTCGAATATAATATTATGCTCACGACCACGACATTGGCCAAGTGAGATTAGGTTATCCAACACTTACTCAATGTTGTCTTATAGCAATGTAAATTGTTTACATTTTATTATATTTATATAATTTCGTGCACTGATTTAGCTGGTTGTAATTGAAGTAGAGAATGAATAACACAGTTTTCAATTGAAGAAGTGGTGTAGCGGATAACATAGATAGAAAACTTATAATCCAGAGATCCCAGTTCAAATTCTATTAAAATGCGTTTCTTAATATCAGTGTGAAGTAGTTAATTTCAGTAAATGTTTTAGGAATAAAATTTGTAACCCTTAAATATTAATGTTTCTTTTTCGAATATTTAACTGATGTCAACACATATCCAATCCATTTCAATTCATTCAATCCATTATCATGGATATAAACGGAAAAAAAATTTTAATCCATTTTAATCCATTCTCGTTTGCTGGATATAATTGCAAAATACATTTTTCATATAACACTAACTTACTTTTATATTTGCAAAAGTTAGTGTTATATCTTCAACACTTACATTTGGCGAATTACTTATCAATTACATGTTTGCATGTGTCATATTTGCATTTGCAATTAAATTCACAAAAACAATTTTATATTAATAATTGAATTGATAATAAATTTCGTACATTTAATTGTCCAATTGGACACTTTTTACAATATATTAAATAAAGAAACATAGCTAATGTGACTTAAATTTGTTAATCAGTCATCACTCTACGTTGATTTATTGCTGAGAAAATGCAACTTTCGCAAATTTTACCGCACGACATCAGATACGTGCGAGTCGCCGAGTGGCCCCCTCACTCGATCGCGCGCCGACTTCCCCCATTCCGCCCAACGCGCTGCCACGCTGCGTGTTCTTCAATTTTCCAATGATTTTAAACAAACTTTTTTGGCAGCAAAAAATTCGAGAATCTTTTAACAGCAAATTCAATTTTGCTTTAACAAATCGGTGTCAGACGGAACTCTTAAAAATCTTAAAAATTAGAACCAATGATTTAAAAAAAAAAAAGTTATTATCAATTCTTAAAAAAATGTCAGCTGTCGAATGCTTGACATGGTTATTTGATATGATGCAACGGAATTATCTATTTTTTATACGAAAAAAGATACTCACTTTTCAAAGTTTTATAATAGTTTAATTGTAAAAAATCGTTTTGTTACTAAGTGTACGTGATAGTGCAAGTTCTTAAAGAAGAAAAAATCATTGTAAATTGCTGTGCGACTGTTCAAAAATGAAGTAATTAAATTTTTCGCGGACAGGTTTTTAGTGAATAGCTTTTTGCAAAAACTAAAAAACATTTCAGGCTTATTCAGGGCTTCTGTAATGAACCTAAAGAAATTCTTTGTTGAGCAGTAAAAATTGTTTTTCAATAAATGTTAGTGTTGTAAGTGTGTTAATATGTGCAAACATGTGCAATATTTTTGTATAAAAATCTTTGTATTAATTTATTTAATATTTGTATAAATCTTTTGAATTTTTCATTAACAGTTTTTGTAAATTATATATAGTATTTTCTTTAAATAAATAAAATATTAAAGATATTCAATCTCTAGGCTTGCAAGTTATATAACTGATATAATTCTAATTATACATTAATTTTATAATAATAAGCCGATATAATTAAAAGTAATTTTTAATTCTCTAATTTTCATGATGAAAAAATATTTCTTTTTGCAATTTCATTAACGCCACAAACCATAATATTTTTTAATCAGAAAAAAAATGTAGCATATTATTGCAAACTAAATATATTTTCTGAAAAGTTTCATTCTCTTATTTTGATAAAGAATGTATTTATACTCAATCATATTAAATATTTCAGAAGTCATAATTGTTTGTAACAGTATAAATAAGTGTTTCATTTACATTGTTATGACTGCATTAATTTTTCAAATAAATGTTATCAATATTAGGAACAAGTGATAAAAAAAAAGAATGGTATGCGAAATATTAATACAAAGAAATCTGATAGGAAAGATTCAATTCATAATAATTTGTTATAATTTCCTTTTGTTATATTATAATTTCAAAATGTTCAGTAGTATTACAATGTAGTGTATACATTTTACATGTAAATAAAATTTGAGATATATGTATATCTTACTAG